>Ga0180217_1000749_pt1 | contig 44182 bp, 25 predicted proteins | sample eDN3rd37CBELigOP_FD_128521 | JGI IMG/M metagenome (GOLD analysis project Ga0180217, IMG submission 128521) | Enriched Organic Plus compost microbial communities from Emeryville, California, USA - eDNA 3rd pass 37_C BE-Lig OP (version 2) (version 2) ...
GACGGGCACGAGCAAATCTGGCACTGGTACGGTTTTAAAAGAAGGCTACGAGCACGGTAATATCATCGATAACCTCCTCTTCCTCACGCCAGCGTGCTTCAGCCTCTCGCAGCAAGGCCTGAGCGGCAGCCTCGGGAGTACTGTACTTGGCTGCGATTTCAACTGCCTCCTGCGAAGTGATGAATTCCCAAATACCGTCCGAACCCATAATGAGCATGACGTCGTCTTCGTGGTGATCGTAGTCCTCGATCTCAGGGCGAGCAATCACACCAACGGAAGCCGCAACGAGGTCACCGAATGAACGCGTCATGGCGAGACCAGGAACATCCTGACCTCGCAACCAGACACGAACTGGACCGACTTCAACGCCATCTGCGCCACGGCATGCCTCAACGCGGCCACCTGCGGCAATGATACGGTTGTACTCATCATGGCGATCGGGCTTGTGATCGGTACTGAGAGGAATGGCGACGTAACCCGAACCCTGGCGACGACCAATCACTGCACGGGAATCACCGCAGTTGGCGCAGTAGATCTTGTTACCCGTGATGTAGACTGCAACACCAGTCGAACCTGAGAAGGCACAGTCGATTCGGGGTTGTGTTGCCAGATCACCATTGCAGTTAAGGAAGGCTGCCGAGAGAGCGGAAGGGGGCGAAGTATCGAGGTCCTTCTGACGCATCAAGAACTTGGGCAGATTGCGCGCAACGAACTCAGAGACAAGGTGACCATGCTGACCATGACCATCAAAGACACCGAAGAAAGCCTTGTCTCGGGACTTGCCGAAAGGAACGACCTCGCATGCACGATCCTGGTTGACCTTGCCTGGGTTGTAAGGAACGTAACCAACCTTCGACAACGAGTAGTACTCTCGAATGAGCGTCTCTTTACGCTCGGCAGGCTGAGCAGGTGCTGCCGCGCTGGAAGCCGCTGCGGCAGCAGCTGTACCCGGTGCTGCGGCCGCAACACCAGCCGCGGGCTTAGCGGCTTGCTGCTGCTGCTGCTGCTGAACTGTAACAACAACTGGGGACGCAAGGGGATCTGCGGGGCTCTCAACGGTCTGGCGAATAACATCGATGTGCTCTGTGGTATCGAATTGCTTATCACCATCGAGGGTGGTCAGCGTTGCTCCATCGTTGCGATCAGTACCCATGATTGACAGACGACGACGGGACTGTGCCAGCTCCAAGTTGGAAATCTGGCGGGAAACCTCGCGCACAGCGGCCGTGGAACCCGAAGTGGCCGCAGCAGCGGCAGCTGCAGCAGCGGCGATGGCGGAGGGGTTGTTGGCTATGCTGGGCGAGGCTGCGCCCGCACCGGAAGGTGAAGCACCCGTGGTGTTAGCGCGAGCACCGGTCGCGGAGGAGGCGGCAGAGCTCCCAGTGCTTCCACTTCCAGTTGAGAGCGTGAGGCCCGAAGTGAATGGCTTCCTAGCCGGCGCTACGCTTGGGACGACAATGGGCTTTCTGGAGGCCATGTATTGTCTGGGCGAAGGGTGACTTGTGTGTCTGTGTCGGAGTAAGTTAAGTTCAGACGAGTTGATACAAGCCAAGTCACGTCGAGTTGTGCAGTTGAGTGGTGTGAAAGCAGCAGGATCGTTTCAGGCCGCAAGTGACAAGTTCGGGTCGAGAAGGAGAAGAGAGCGGAGAGGAGGGAAACGGGACGATAGAGTCAGTTTAGAGTTCAGCGTGTGCAGCAGTAAGTAGGTCAAACCGAATGAGGACGACGAGCAGTATACGCTATGTGCTACGTGGGTCGAATAGCATCGATTTCGCCCCCACAATGCGGGTTGACTCGAGTTCACTTGGCAGGAACGTTTCAGGGTGGATAAACCGTGTGGTTAGTGAACTCAAACGATGATAAGACACGCCAAGAACGATAGTACACACATTCGCGCACGCGTTACAGCCCTCTATTCGAGACATCACTGACTCTTACATCCCCAGCACGTGTCGAAAACCACACTCGAGTGAGACTGGAAACTATGAATCTTTTTCCCTGATTAAGGCGAATCGATACAGAATTGGCCTGTTGTGGGGTGGCTGCGAGTGATAAAACGGGTGGATTGCGCAAGACAATCCGTGCGGCAACGTGAATGCACCCAAAGCTCTAGCGTAGCACTTGGTCAACACCCGCAAATCTGCCTTGAAATAGCCCGATCCCCCCTGGCTGTTTTTTCCTCCTTTGGACTCTGGTGGTCTATCCGTCCTGGCCTGGATCGGCCACGGCACCAGAAGGTGGAAACGATCTTGACGAGATATTTTGGCCGGATCGGGTTAAACTGAAGCTTGCTTTGCACTTTGACTGAGGTTGTGCATTCAGGGGTTGCCAGGCGTTCCAGTGCATGTCGCGCATGTCAGCGTGTGTAGAGCTCAGATTGGTTTAGCATCACGCTTCTTCGCTGCGCTAAACTATCGGCATTGCCTGAAACTGCGCAGGATGCTTTTGCTTATATGAGTGGCTCTTTGATTTTCTCTCTTGCTGGTATAGGTCGCGTCGGCATTCTCGCACCGATCAGACGTGAGCGAGGAGAGACACACATCCCCAAATCCACTGCAGGCCCCAGTTCGCACTCTAGGCTGTTACTGCGTGTTCTGCAGGTGAACTCCCACCTTGGACTCCATGTCAAACCTTGCACAGCCCTTCGCAGTGACTGCCCAGCCGCAGGCACCGCAGCAGGGCGGCATCTCCTCCGGGACTTCAATGGGGGTAACGTCACAGCCTGCATCGACGAGCGCTTCACAGCAGGCTCCAATTCATCAGGCCCACGCAGCCGCGGCTGCCCAGCCCCTCACAGGCCAAATTCCCTCAGCAGCTCAGCCCGTCACAAAACCCCAGGCAACGCTGGATCCAAACATGCAGGCTCTGAAACAGTGCGAACAGCAGCTTCTGAGCCTGACCACGAAATTCCATAACGTCGCAACAATGATGCGGCTTTGGGATGTGAACAAATATGGCCTTCCAACTTCTGAGACACCCCTTAAGGGTGCAATGTACGTTTGATGTGGAGTTGCATGGTCATGTCGGTTTTGCCGCGATGAACACGTGTATGATGGGTCTCTGTGTGGGTTACACCTTCACCCTACTTGAATGTGGTCGTCTTACGCTTTTCCCCAACATCCCCATCTAGGGACGAAATTGTTGACGAACTCAAAACCTTGCGGGACCTTGGTCAGAGTATGGACCCGTCTTTAATCGTACCCATTGATGTACTTGTTCGTGTCGACGAAGGTGTCAACCCAGACACTTTCACGAGGTTCTTCTTGGACGAGATCCGAAACCGGAATGATCAGATACGAGGCCGAATGGTGAGAGCGCGAGTGGTAGGTGAGTCACTCGATGCCAGCTTGCAAGCGTGGGACTCCGGAGATTACAAGGCCACGCAAAGCAAAAAGTGATGACAGAATCCCATAACGTTTTGTATATTAGAAGTTTTGCCGTCAATAGAGGCTTCATCAAGCAAGGTCGCTTGTCTGTATTTCATTTCACAATTAACTTCATTTTGTACACATATAAGAATCTTCTTAATCCCTTAGGCAATGGTGAGATCATCGTTGAAGTAGATGTGAATGGCTGGGACGAATTCGTCGGAATCGACTGCCAATGACTCGAGTTCGGCGCTCTCATCCTAGAGTTTGTGCGATAAAAATCATACATGGGGAAGGTAGTACATGCGATATGAGCCGAATGTGCACGCGAGAAGGATGCTACTTAAGTGTAGACGAAGCATGAGAGGGGTGGGTACACTGAAAGCACGCAGGCATATCATACCCAGGACGTACCGGAATTCCATTCTCTTCCAATGTCTTGCTCATATCCAAAGGCTTGCCCAAGCGACGCCATGTGTAGCCCTTGGCATGGGCATTATACTTCGTATATCGCTCACGGATCTCTTCCAGCGTCTCTTCAGCGCAGACATCGATGATGTCGTCCTGGCCTGTAAGTTGGTTCACGACATGAATGCGGCGGCGCCTCGTAGAAAGGTTGCCAACCAAGTACTGGGGATCTGCCCACCAAGGCGTGCCAAAGTCAGTATCCCAAGTTGAGACAGGTTCCTTGGGAGGAATGTGAACATAGCGTCCTATACAATTGGAGCGTCAGTGTGGTAAACATATTGTACCATGTTAGCTAGAATCCACATGGGTGCAGGTTGCCAATCCGTTACGATCGCAGAGACGAACGTTTGCAAGGCTATCCAGCAAGACACGACGCGCCTAATCTACAGAATAATTTGTAGGAAACGTACCAAATGGCACGAAAGGCATTACTGTGTTCGTATCGGGGTCAACCCAGGTCTTGGGCTCCTTCGTCTTAGGGTTGAACCAGTGAGAGATGTCCTGTCCAGCGAACTTCAGAATGGGTTGGACGAGCAGACCTAGAAGAGATATGGGTACCCAGTCAGGCATATGGGTGGGTTATGCCATATAATTAGACCAGACTGAGCTGAGCGCTGCGTTTGAACACATAAACGCCTCAACTTCACCTAAAATAACTGAACCCCAGCTCTCAAGCCTTCTCAGGACCTTTGAGCGGAGGCGAAGCGGAATACGTACCCCTGTGCTTTTCAATGAGCGGAGTGAGGTCATAGACCTTGCCAAAGAAGGACACCCAGCAGTCGTTGGGCACATTGTGCTCGGCAACCTCCTCTCGGCTGTAGTATGGCAGTTTGCGTTGAGAGGCGGAAATGTTTGTGTTGGATTTGCTCTCCATCGTGTGCGATGCTGCTTGTGTAGATGTAGCAGTTAGGTATTACCAGATGTCTGATATCAAATGATCGGCTATCTGCGTCCAGAGAAACTGTGCTCTACGCCAGTTCAGCAACTTCAACAATGTGCAAATCGGTTACTTTTTCTCTACGCCTACGTTCCGGGATCTGGCCTCTGAACTTGTGTGAGATCAAAAGAATTGCATATATATGCTTCAGTCCACTGGGGTAGTTAGCTGCATCCCACATTACCTGTGACAAGGTTGAACTTGCGCACAACCCTGACGCTGTGTTCCTCTGCAGGGAGGCTTTTCTTCCCCACGCTAACGGTTTAGTTAGGGACGGTCCTTCCGGGCTAACCAATTGCTATTAACCCTCCCAGTGCTACGCTGTAGGCCCTTGTGTTTGGGCGCCCTCGTACTGGAGCGCAGGTGAATGGCAAGCTCGTCATGGCAAGGTAGGTTACTCGAATCCACTGTATTAGAGCTCGGATATGTGAGGACGCTGCTGGCACCGATGATGGGTGATGTCAAAAGTGATTGTGCTGACCCATCATGTTTCTTCCATCCTCTGTAGCTCGTGGGAAGCGTCTGCGTTTCATCCACCGAAGAAGCGTGCGAGTTATGGGATCACAACATTGCAGGGCGTACATCCCTCGAGCAGAGACACTCTCAATGAACTGGAGAAGTGGTACAGTCCTCGCCCCTTCACTGCCCCAAATCCTGGACAGCAACAGCAGCAGCACCAACAAACGCAGCGAGTAAATCACGCAGGCTCCAAGACGAGCCAGTCGGAAACTCGATGGGCATCAGCGGCCGCATTCCCTTTGCACCGCAGAGACGTGATTCAAGGCAGAAATGCCTTGGTTACAAGGAGGCTGCGCGATCCCCACGAAGCCAGCGCCGAAGAGGCCCTTTCAAGAGCTTTGACGACATTTGAGTTGGTGCCCACGAGGTCAGCGGTTCCGTCGAACAGTCGTGAGCGGTCAGGGTTACTCAATCAACGGAATGAACCTGCAAGTCGCGTGGCACCTATAAGACCAACTCCCGTAACTGGATCGGGACTTCTGCCTCAGACGTCTTCAGACCAACACATAACAGACCAGCACTCAACACGCTCAAGCGAGCCTGTCGACCCTCGAAGTCAGTTTGCGATGCGCTTAAAGCGTTTGCACACGGAGACACTTCAAGCGCGTGGTCATGTTAAGGCGACCCTCGTGGTCGTTCAACCGGAGCCAGATGAGAGGGTGCCCTTGCCTGACCTTCGGATTCAAATCGCCCGACCCACCGTGCGGGATGCAACATGTGCTGACTATCCCAGTGACCTCGCATCAGAACGACGGGAACTGGAAAGGCTCCTACGGAGTAGTGCACTGCGGTCGTCATCTCGAGGTGGGCAACCCACACGCTCAACGCCTCGCTCGCCGAAGGAAGGACTACCTCCACAACCTGCACAGGTTTCTCACTCTGGGGAAGCCGGGGGCCAAGGTGAAGGTTCTGATATCGAGCCAGAGAGCACGCTGCAGAACCAGAACCAAATGAGTCTTCCACCAGACTCAATAGTGAATGTCTCCGATACACTTGCCAAGCCGAGCAAAGGTCCTCGATTAGATGAGTACATGCGACAGCGCTTTGACACAACTCAGTTTTATGGCTCTGACCAACAGAACCTAGAACATGAAAGGGTGCAGTCCCCGCTACCCTCCGACCGCTCACTACCTCCCAAGGAGCAGAGCTCATCTCGCCCCCCTCTTGCTGTTTATGGTCTAACCAAAGAACGTAGAGAGGCAAAGTCTCCCTGGACATTTGCCTCCCATCTCCTCACGTTGGGCGGGGATAATGCGTGGTCACAAGACAGAACGACTAGTAGTTCTAATAGGCAGCCTGTGCCAGCAGATCCAGATCTTACGGCGCCGCTAGATTGGGCAGGTGATGTAGTCCGGATCAAGCTTGTAAGCCGGGCTGGGGGCCGACAAGCAACACAAGCAGCTGGACTACCGGCTGCCCAATCCTCTTCATGGCCACCAGATGTCCAAGAGACAGCTGAAGGCGCGTCTAGTCAGTCGTCACAGTTAGCTCTTGAAGAGACCGAGGGCGTGGCAACGAGCAGTGAGCTTGAGCCTCGGTTTGATGAGAAGGAAGAACAAGAATCTGACGACAGCAAGACTGTGAACATCAAACTCTTCAATACGCTCACCACATCTACACCACTTAAGTCCATCCCTGAAATGCTAAGGGTTTCCGCTATGCGTACTCAAAGTAGTGTCATAACACCCGTTGTTCGAGATGATGTGGCCAGTCGTACGACGTCTCTTTCAGCAACTTCGGGAACGGATCGAAGCGTGCAGGAACTCATGCAGGCCCATGCCCAGCTCATGTACGCCTCCGATGAGTTAGCGCGTGTGCAGCAAGCATTGGGTGAAGCGGAGGCTGCTGCGGAGAGTCGACAGAAAGAACTCGAAATTGCAAAGCAATCAATCAATACTTGGGCAGAAAAGGCTAATGAAGCAACCGATAGAGCTACCCACGCGATGATTCTAGCCGCTGAGAAGGAAACCGCGCTTACAAAGGAGAAGGAGGCGCATTGTGGTACTCAGCTACTTTTGGAACAGGCCAGAAACGAGATCGCTGAACTGAGGGCCGAGGTTGCGAAGCTTTCGCGTGAAAAATCACAAATGGCGGATGATCACCAGACAGCTACCCTAGCTACATCCACCACCATGTCATCACTGCGGCAGGACCTCAATGCGGCGCTGGAACGAGAGGAGGCACTTAAACACGATCTCACAGCTGCACTGAAGGTTGTCGAGGATTCGCAAAGGCGTGCTGAGAAGTTGTCGTCGGAGATTGATGTGCTTCGACGCAAACACTCAGGTCTTGTCTGGGCACAAGGTGAAGTTTCAAGGCTATCGCGGGCAAATGCAGCGTTAGAACAGGAGATCTCGCGGCTCAAGGCTCTCCAGTCGTCGACTTCCGCTCTAGGTGGGCACAGGCGGTCGATCATTAATACCCCAGAGAACATCATCCATGAGCATGGCGTCCCAGTAGAGGGCGTATCCCGCACTCCAACAGCAACTGTGAACGTTGCTGGGATCGATTCAAGTGCATCCGTAGCTCCCGCAACCCCCAGACCAGGATCATCCTCATCAGCAAGATCTTCGAGGTCGAGCATTTCCAGTTCAGGAGCCTCACCCACGGCTGGAGCCATCTTGGACACAATGTCGAACATGATCCCGACGAGAGACGTGGGAGAATCACCCACTTCACCAGGTCAACTGGATCATGTTAATGAACCCTCACAACTCTCACAAGAATTTGAACTGCAGCAGGGTCAGAGACAACGCTCCAGCCAATAACCATGAGAAAATGCTCTATATGGTGACTGTATTCAACACACTGAACGCAACCGGCGCTGTTATGAAACTCAAAGAGGATGAAATAGAGGCCAATGTACGTTACGGAACCAAAAATCAAAACAACAAAGTAACAGTAAACTTACTGTGAGAACAAAACGTTTCTAAATCGCGTCGTCGTACAGGCCTATGTCACCTGATACGCTTCCGTAGTCCTGAAGTGGAGGCACGCGATCATGGCCACCAAGGTCAGCGACAGGGAAATGTGCAAAAACCGAGGCCGACAAAGCAGTTCCAGCGGCAGACGCAGCAGTAGAAGGAACACCTGTAGGCTGCATTTGACTTTGAACATTGGAAAATTGCGAACTTGCCTGCTGGATCGCGGGATTAGTAGATATGTGAGATGCCGCCTGTGACCGCAATGGATGCGCTACAGGAGGTGCTGTGACTGCGAGTGAGCCTACTTGAGTAGGGTGCAAATAAGGATCGAGAGTAGGTAGGCTACCTAAGTTCGAAGATAGGGAATAGTGCGGTAAGGATGTGTGGGACAGGTCATCCAGCTTAGCTTCATGGTCAGAGTGAAGCGGAGAAATAAATGCATCATGTTCTTGTTTGACTGGAGGTGCGTGTTGTGAGGCTGGAGCTGGTGCAAGCGACGTTGCCAATGCACCTGCTGTCATGTTGGGGACACTAGGTACCAGCTGGAGTAGCCACTGGTTGTCTTGAATCCAAAGGTAAAACTTCGCCAATTGGATGGGTGTAAAGTATCGCTGAATACTCTCCATCAGGTGGTTCAAGCGCTGGAAGTGCTCTTCCATAAAGTCCTTGAATTGGTGTGCGAATGAAAGACATTGGGCGAGTTCGTTCTTAACACTAACCATTTGTGCTTTGAACTGCTCTGTTTGCGCGAGCTGCTCCGGAGTGAAACCGACATGCTCCATGAGCAGAGAGGGCCAAAGTCCAGCAGTCTGAGGATCCGACTGCGTCAGAGCCCAAATAACGAACCGCGCAGGAATGGACGGGGTGAATTCTCGCTCCAACCTCTCGAGCAGGTGGGACGAGGATGCCTGATATGTTCTTAGACATTGCATATAATCCGAAATACAGTTGCGCAGAAGCTTATCGTCTTCTTCTGACAGCGTTCCTTTCTGCTCCTCGCTGCGACTGACGATCTGCGCCAGCTCTTCGCGGATCGCAGCGCACTTCTCTTCAACCATACGATACTGTACATCGATCGCAGCACCAGGATGCGAAAGTAGTTCAAGTTGTGCCTTTAATTGAAGGTTTTCATCCTGAAGCGCACGGTACTCCATTTCCAGATTCTCGAGGAATGCCTTCTTTCGCTGGCGGCTATCACGTGCTAAGGCAGCCTTGCGGAGTTTCTCAGCTGTTTCCTCATCGATATCCAAGGGCGCTTCATCTTCGTTCGCTGCATTTCCAGTGGCTTCACTTGTTTCTCCGCTGGAACTGCTTCCCGAAGCTTTACTTCGTTGGACCGCCTTTACGTTGCGAGTCTCGCTGACAGTTGTTGATGGACGCGCCCGCCGCCGCTGTTCAACCATTGAGGCTGCCAAGACGGATAACGGCAGGTTGGCTGAGGATGGAATTGAGGAAATCGTACTTGACTCCTTGCCTGTAAGAGTCTTGATACGATCCGCAAATCGTGCAGGTCGCCTTCCTTCTGACTTGTGGGGTGGAGTGGAAGGTGCCGCCGCGCTCGTACCAATACTGCATGCGGTCGCCTGAGCACCGGCAGGCAATGCGCTGGACGAGGGTGATATTGGTCCGAGCGAAGCACCGGACACACTAGACGCGCCATGTAGTCCCGTAGCATTTAGGCCAGAAGCCGAGAGGGAAGACGATGTCGACGCGGCCAACGCTGCGTTGGTAACGAGGGAGCCAAAGCCACCTGTGGGTTTGCTTCCGCCGGGTGTTGCACCACTCACAGCAGAACCAGCACCGCGAGTCGCCAGATATGTTGATGTTGCAAATGTCGCGCCATGTGCGCCTGAAGTAATTGTCGGGAATTCAGTTGACCGCTGTGTTGTCGCCAGCGCAGAAGCAGCGGCTGCGGCACCAGACAGAGATGCCTGCGTGATGGGCGGACCACCAAACTGACGTGTCAATTGTGAGGATGATACATTATCTGCGGTCGTTGATTGGTCCGGCTTCGCATCGCCCTGCTGTTGTTGGGTTTGACTCCGAGTCCGACTACTGCTTCGTCCTGATCTTCTTCGATTGACATGTTGGGCGCTACATTGGGGAACAGTTGGATACCGAGTTAAGAAGCACAATCAAGATGGGTAATGCTGCTCTATCATGTCCTTTCATGTGTAGCCTCCTCACATGCCGTGGCGTGGTGGGTAATGCGACTGCTTGACGTCAACATGGCGCAAGTCCGCTGACGCCAGAGAGATGCGAACGGAGCCAGTGCACGTAGCAAGCAGTATACAGGTCAGTGTTAAAAAGGCGAAACACATGTACAGGCCCGGTTAATGCTACTTACCTCTCCAGCATGATGTTAAAGAGCTGAGGATCTTCCTCGATGCCCTCCATCTTGCGTTCCTCAAGTGCTCTCTGAGCGCAGGGTCACACGAGAGATAATCAAGTAGGTGCAATCGAGAGTCGCCGTGTGCTTCTACTGGTTGCCCAGGCTAATCAAGTTCTTTAGCTCCAATACGTATGGGTTAGATGTGCTCAACTTGGGGAAGGTGGTAGCAAACTAATGTATCTAACGCCTGGACTCGATTTCTTGCATATACCAAGGTATGCCCAGTTGAAACGAGTCAAGTATTTAGATATATAGCGCGTCTAGAATAGTAGAGCCAAGTTGTAATTGCCTCAGGTAAGCCGCAACCCAGTCAAAATCGCATCAAAAGTATCCACGCTTGTGTAGTTTTTCCATGCCTCCCTGTTGGTTGCAGTGAATTTTTGCGAGGCCGTAAGGACTAATATGATCCACCCGGCGGACGCAATCAGCCACCGCGCCCAAAAATCTCGTCAAAACGCTTTCCCGCCAGAGTTGTACATTGAGCAAAATCAGTGAAGTGGCGAAGTGCCTTTAGTCAAATAAGCACACAGTGGTGAAGATCTGAGTCTGTAAACGAATATTCACAATTTCATATGGAACACTTTGACGAGGAATACGACCAGATCGAGGGTAAAGACTCGAAAGCTGCGACCTCTTCGACTTCCAGCCTGAGCCTACAGAACGCGAGCCTGCCATGGGTTGAGAAGTACCGACCACGCTTCCTGAACGAGGTTGTAGGCAATGAAGACGCTGTAGAACGCCTCAAGGTCATTGCGAAGCAGGGAAACTTGCCTAACATTATCATCTCGGGTCCGCCCGGTACTGGTAAGACTACGAGCATCCTGTGCCTCGCACGCGAGATGCTTGGCGATGCCGTCAAGGAGGCTGTGCTTGAACTGAACGCCTCAGATGCCCGTGGTATTGATGTCGTCCGTAGCACGATCAAGGCTTTTGCGCAGAAGAAAGTAACCCTTCCCCCTGGCAAGCACAAGCTGATCATTCTGGATGAGGCGGATAGCATGACCAAAGGTGCTCAGCAGGCTCTGCGTCGTACAATGGAATTGCACTCCAAGACAACGCGTTTTGCCCTGGCTTGCAACATCTCGTCCAAGATCATCGAGCCCATTCAGTCACGCTGTGCCATTCTAAGATTCACTCGACTTAACGATGCACAGGTTGCTAAGCGGCTATATGAAGTGTTGCAAGAGGAGAAGATTACCGAATATGATGACTCTGGCATTGAGGCGCTGGTGTTTACAGCACAGGGCGACATGCGTCAGGCCTTGAACAACATGCAAGCAACGTACTCAGGCACAGGAATGATCACTCGTGAGAACGTACTCAAGGTGGTCGACCAGCCTCACCCCTTCACAATTCAGCGTATTTTGATGGCCTGCCACGAGGGACGGCTGCGTGAGGCGCTGATTGATATGGAATCACTCTGGCATCAAGGTTACGCAGCAATCGATATCGTTGGTACACTCTTCCGAGTGTGCAAACTCGCCCCAATCCCCGAGTACAAGAAGCTCGCCTTCATCCGAGAAATTGGCTTTGCGAATATGACCATTGCAGACGGTAATGACACTCTTGTTCAGTTGAGTGGGCTGTTAGCGCGGCTGACGAACGCAACGAACAGCTTACCAGATGAGAACAGCACAATTGCGCCTATTGGATATGGTTTGATTTAAATGCCCTCGCATCAGGGCTGTGTATGCCACAGCACATCGCTTTGGTTAGCAGTAGAAACATATGTATCCATAAATTTAAGCATGACTTGTGTATTGTACGCCGTGTTGGAAACTCCATGAATGTGTTCAGCTCTGCTCGTATGGATTCTAGGCTAATCTAGCAGCCTGCCTAAAGCTCTCACTACGTTCAACAAAGCTATTAACGTGACGACTCTCTTTGCAAGTCACCTGACATGTGCGCTGGCAATTATCTACTTTACATTTGGTAACATTCGGTACAGCGAAACGTTCAATATGTACATGAAAAACTCATACTTTGTCCATACTCCCCTGAAGATTGCCCTTGTTTGTTTAGAAAATCATTGGTCGATCACGCGTTCCGGCGATGTTTTTCGCAAGCGGATGGCGTGGGCCATTCGACTGGATTGCAATCCCGTCCAGACCAGGGGCATGGTCGGCTGCTGTGAGGATGCATCGATCCACCACTGAGAGCAACTTCGTGTTTTCCAGCGCTGCTGCAACTCGCTCCTTGTCATTCAACTGCTTAGTAATCTGGGCCTCTTGAGAGTGCGTACCAGGGGTAATCGATACACGCACCTTGAAACGTTTAGGAAGTGACCTCAGGAGCTTGACACGCAGGCAGAGACCGATCATGAGAGCCATGCTGCAGTGCGGAATGGTCGGAGTGAACATAATGTCTACAGACGAATTTTCATTATCTACCTTAATCAGCTCGAGCTGTGCAACTCGGAGCTGCTCCAGCGTAAGAGGATGCTCTGGATCATTGATATGTCGGATCAAATCAAAGACCTCCTCGGCAGTGAAGGGGTCCGAGTGGTCTGAGCGATCCGACTTTTGTTCGGAAGCGCTCATGATAGATGATGAAGCATCCATTCTTGGCCCATAGAACGCATCATCGTAGCCTGCCAACGCATCAGACGGATTTGCATACTCGTCCAAAACGTTCCAAGCACCCGGAATGCATGATGTCTCAAGGAATTGATGGGGCAAACCATGGTCATCTAGAACCGTCTCGAACGCACTACTGTGGGAGTCTTTTGCGACCTCATAGACGATGGGATTGAGGTTAACGTCCATGATTCTTTTGATATCTGATAATGTACAGGCGATCTAGTCTAATGTATCGAGTCTTTGTTACAGAAAATGTGCTCGGTCGTGTAATACTGCGGTCCGAGAAATGTGTCGTAGGGACTTGAATTTGCTCCCTTCATGATGTTGCGAGGACATGCGCCTCGGCAAGTCCAAGGAAGCCACAACCCGGTTTACAGGCAGACCAAACTACAGGGCATGTAAGCTTTAGTTCTTTCTTTTTATTCCAATTTGCGACATTGTCTGTTTCCCTGTTTTGCTCTTCCATCCGTCCAGCTGTTCGACCATTGCGTAGAGCTTAGATATGTACGAACAACGCAAACAAAGCATTTGCACAAGCGTGGGGCTAGCTATTTCTACCTTGCCCATGCACGCACATGCGAGTGTGATGCTATGTCTATCACTTGGATCTGGTGTAAGCCTAATGAAAACTGTCAATAACCAAAGGAGTAACTAGGATTCATTGACCGCTTTCAGGTGAATCAGCAACGAAACCAGTTTCTGGGTGGTTCTCTACACGCGACTCTCTAAGGTTAAGGATCGTACACAGCTCTGACACGTTGAATACGTAAAATGTAGCTGTAACCTCAATTTACACGACCTTACTCAGTAAGAGCAATGATAGCATCGACGACAACACCACCAGCCTGCTTCAAGGCACGGATAGCCTTGTTACGAGAGCAGTTGACGTTGGACATGACGGACTGGATGCTGTCCTCAGGGATGTCACCAGCCTCCTCGGGTTCACCATCGTCCTCCTCCTCCTTGGCAGCACTCTCAGTGGGGAGCTGAGGGCCGAAAGCACCAGCATCACCGCCCATAGCACCGAGCTTCTGGGAAGCGAGCTGCTGAAGCTGTGAGAACTGATCCTCGGGCTTAGCCTCACCGAAGATGACGTAAACCTCAGCGCTGGGCGACTTGAAAACGTCAGGCTTGTCGATGACGAAAGTGGTGCGGCCTGCACGGAGAGTGACGCGAGTAGCACCGGTGATGGTCTTCAGGCCGAGCTTCTCAATAGCCTTGCGGACCTTCTTCTCAGCACGAGACTGGCGGCTGGTCTCCTGGGAGTCCTCCTCCTCCTCGTGGTCGTGCTCGTGATCGTGATCGTGGACGTCAGCGGTTGCAGCAGCAGCCGGGGTCGTGAGTTCAGTGATATCAGCAGACATGTCTGTTTGAACGAGGTGAAAAGTGGGGGTGGGAAGGGTGCGTAAGCGGATATATACATTGTTGTGGCGGGATGCCGCCGGCATGGGCAGATAAATGCATGTCAGGCACGCAATCTTGACGGGGATTCAGCCTGGCAGAGCCATCCCCATGTTTCACAATCGGCGCCGTAAACCCTCCAAGCGGTGATTTTGACTCACTCATCATACTGGGCGGACTTTGTGTGCTCAAACTTGGGCGAATGGAATCGAACCATGGAATGAAATGAATTTGTTAGGATAGATCGAGTAAACTGGAATACTCTACCAGCAATACCGCACGGATATACATCCCGGATCGCCCCATTACCCGCTCTAAACTTTCTCCTCTTTGCGGCATTTCTTTCCTTCCCTGCCCGATACCCCTGGTATTTCGACACCCCCTAGTCCGGTGAGCCTACCTTTTCCAGGCCTGGGAACCTGGGAGCTGCCACTACGTCTGACCGGAGTAACATCCGACTTGTGTGTTGTCTACACGCAACAGGCAACCGTATGGTACTAGGGTGTGAGGTTTACTGTATGGATGTGGTAGTAAAGAAACTATGACTCTGAGGACTCTTATTAATATTATGTATTCGGCAAGGGAGCATGGCGCCTGAAGTCGTGCTGGAGTTGAGCTTGTTTCTAATCTAAACGCAAAGCACTTCGCGGGGGCTTTGGCTTTATGCAAGGGTGGCAAGGATGATGAGCAGAAAAGGGAAACTCTCATGTGCCTGGTATGGATAAGCTTGTAATTAATCTCCCCATTTTGCTCAGAAATACTGCTATTAACACTATACGTAACAACCTGGGTCGCGCTCCACGGCTCGTCAGTATGCAGGCCACCACGTTACAAAGCTCAGATAATAATAAACATCGATTCATTCACTATACAACCTTTTGAAAAGAAACTTAATACTAAGTCCACCCAGTCAGGCTACCGCTTCAATCCTGACCTTGGTGATGTAGCGGAAAGGTCGGTCGGACTGCGAGGGACAGGACTGCCTTGTGAAAATGAACCGCTTGAGGCCAGTGCGGTGCCCACGGCTGCTGAGATAGATGCCAAATTGCTGGAACTGCTGCTCAGGGAACCACCGCCACCGGTCGCTAAACTGCCGGCTTGTAGCTCAGCCATCATCACCATGATATTCTCAAGACTCTGTGATTTGCGTTGCAGCATGTCTTTGGTAAGTGCGAGCTCTTCACGCAGCTTGGCTTCAACATTCTGGTCCTTCTTGGCTTTAAGCTGTTTCAGCTCCGTACGCATGGAGAGGCATTGAGCGCCCAAGGCGTTTCGCTCCGCAGTCAATGCTTGGATGCGCTCGTGGAGTGACGCGGTATCGGTTCGCTGCCGCTCTCGCAAAGTTGCCAGTTCTATGGCGTGTTCCTGACGAATTTCTCCTTCGCGGAGAGACCAACGCTCGGCCTCCATAGCACGCTCGCGAGCAAACACCTCAAGCTTCTTTTCCTTTTCTGCCAAATTCGTAAGGAGGGCCTCGATTTTCACTTGAGCTAGTTGATCGCGCTGTTGGGCCCTAGTCAAGTCCTCTTCGAGTTTTTGAACTCTTCGAGCGAGCTTGCTATTCTCTTGATTTACGCTATCAAGATTCGCTCGGAGCTCATCGTTTTCGCGTTGCAAGTCTTCTCCGACCGAAGTGGCGACCCGCAGATCGTCTCTCGCCTTGCTCAGCTCTTGATGGGCCTGTTGAATTTGGGCGAATGAAAAACTCTCTCGGAGTTGTTGCATCTTGACTTGGAGATCCATCATTTGTTCACTGGCACTGCGCGCACTGGCTTCAAGCGTCTCCAACTTCCTCTCTAATGCTGCCTTTTCTGTCTTCAGCGTCTCGTTCTCACTCTGGAGCTGAGCTACACTGCCTTGCTTTTGTGCTTGTGCCGCGCGCTCCCGTTTTTCATTCGCATACAGTTCCATATATCGGCGCTTTTCGTCGTCAGTTTGCTTCGAGGTGGCGCGTAGACCATTCAGTTCACTCTGAAGCACTGCAATCTTGTCTTGTAGTGTCATAACCTCAGAGACAGAGGTAATTGCACTTCCGCTGATGGGAGCTGGATCAGCGCCACTCTTCGAGTCGGAATCGCCTTCGGCGGATGTTGCTGCTGCCGCTGCTGCAGCAGCTGCTGTAATGCGCGCAATCTCCTCCTTCAGTCTATTATTCTCGCGCTGGAGCGTATCGGCAGTCATTTTTGCCTCTGCATACCGTGTCGCCAGGTCACTGATCTGTTCTCTCAGCAACTTCTCTGTCTCGGAAACCTGGACTTGTGGGGTCCTGGAGCCATTGTTAGAGCCTGAGCTCGAACCATGACTGGGCGGACTTGAAGCAGCGGCCGCAGCATTCGAGTTGCGGTTCAGGAGGCGTCCCATAAAGGATGTACCGCTTGATGATGAGGAAGAGCTGTGTGAGGGCGTGCTGGGAGGTTGCTTGCTTTTCTATACGATGAGAAGGAGTATCATGAATTACAAGGTCGCATGGTGAGTGAACAGGGGGAATATACGAGGTCGAACACACGGACTATGCTGTCAAGACGCGCGATCCAAGATTAGGCATGCGAACGAGGAGCCCTAAGCCTGACCTTGGCCCCTTCAGGTTGCCGGAACTTGTAGAATAAACGTACATCGCCAAAGGCGTCGCCGAACAACGACATGGTCGATTGCGCGCGAGCTACAGAATGGTTCGTAAAGTGGTTTCAAAAGTGTGTGTGGTGCGTGTCTGCGCCTCAGATCAACTCGAAGAGATGATTCGAACAGCGTAGAAGGCCAGTCCAGATTGATTGTGCGCGAATAGAGGTGGTTCTTGGGGTTGTAAGGGGATAAGTCCCTCACTATATAGTAGATATATAGGCGGAGAAACAGATGCCTGTGCCCAAGTGACTGAGGCAGTGGTGGAACCTGCGTTTCAGGAATGTCCTCGAGCCTATCTGATCAAGCCCTTTTCGTCTCAAAAATCCTTTCCTGGGTTGGCAGCTTGTCGGGGTCCGATCTCTGCCGTGGTATATTATCGCGTGACGACACTAGGCAGAACGCTGCCAAAACACTGGAACTACTGGTTGCACCTTGAGTACAACGGGTCTCTCGCAGATCTTGTGTGCTACACTTGTGCGGATGCTCCCCGATACTCTTGCAGGATTACATGTCATAGCAGGAGGAAGAGCGCTAGGAGGACACCGCGAAGGTTAATGCAACAAAATGAGGCATTTGCAGTAACTTGGTGGCGAGAGTCATCCTGGGTACGCTGGAAAGCTCCCACGTGAGAGGTGTTAAACTCAACCAAGTGGCACAAGTCTTAGATGTGTAAATCACAGACATGCGCTACAATGTATCGCGAACTAACTTGGTATACCGCATCCCCAACGTTATTGATCTAGGTTGCGCAGTGCACATCACTGTTGGACCTGTTACATTCCTGAGAATCCGTATACGAGCTCACTCACCTGACAGGACCTGAAGGCACATCTCTTCGTTTCAACTCATGCGATTCGCATCTTGACAACATAGGACTAGAAGTAGGCACCAAGAATGGCAGAAGAGAGGAATCCTCCCCGGGATATGCCCAAGGGTAACCCCGTGCCCACTCTCACGACCCTGTTCTATGCTATCTGTCGAGGCGACCCTGACGAGTTCTCATGGGTGTGGGCCTACGCCGCGGGTGCCGGCGAAGTTGAGCTCTTTGCGCGTGTCCTCTCAGAACTGTCTCAATTCAACGCACTCGATATCATTAACCGGCAAGCCCTTGCGTTCCGGGCAAAACTTGAGAAGACCAATAAGGACATTTCAGCAGAATCTGCGACAACTTCCACCAGTACAGCAGCAGGAGAAGTCAAAACGGCTCAACAAGGCAGCAATGGGTCGACTGCTCCCAAGTCAGAGGCCAAATCAGTGTCCACACCTGGGGATGACGTAAGTGGCTCTGGTAAGAAGTCATCTAAGAAAAGCAAATCAGGTGCAGCCACGCCACTCACTCTTCCGCCTGGGATCCCACTCCCGCCCAAGGGCATTGTGATTCCAGGTCTCTCTCCTGCAAGGGGCTCAAATAGCCAGCCCGCTCTAACCCCGATCGCAGGCTCTGGAAAGAATGGAAAGGCGTCTAAGGCGGAAGAGGCGCCGAAGCCTGATCCATTCCAAGAGCTCATCAAAAAGCGAGCACTCGAGCAGTTACAGAAGCAAAAGATTGTCGAAGCTCCTCCAGTTGAGAAGGAAAAACCAAAAACTACCAAGCCGAAAGTGGAAAAGCCCGAGAAGCCGGTGATTATGCCCCCAGTTCCCCCTCCACCACCATCATCATCCTCATTTGAAGGAACGACAGGCCATGCCGACAGAGCCAATCTCAAAGGACCAGTGCCAGTATGGCAGCACCTGCCACACTTCCTGCATTTATGCCACGTTGCGCTTTCCCGTCGGCCTCCACCAAGACGAGTTTTGGTCTCTTCAAAGACCGGGAAGAGTGCCAAAGCCTCGACAACTGATGAAGATGATGTGCCTGTTTTTAAGCTTGTACCAGTTGAACCTGCACTGGTTCAGGCCGCGAGGATGGGTCAGGCCCATATCGTTTCGTTACTCCTGGCTATGCCATGGGCTAATCCAGAAATATTCGAACGTGGGACACGTACAACGGCACTAATGGCTGCAATGTCAAGATTCATAGGAGCAGCTCGAAGACAGCCCACGCGCCAGAGGCTTCATGTAGCGAAATATGTTGCCCAGCGTGTGTCCGACGATCCTGTATTAGAAGCGCGCCTTCGACAAGTCGCCGCAATGTGGGCGCGTGAAGGTTTCCCTGTTAGTGAGATAGTAGCACGTGCCTTGCAGCGTCTACGATTGCAGCTACAGCAGCTTTCACCTGAAAAGGATGAGCACTCAACAAAGACCCAAAGGGGTAGTAGCGTGAATGCAAGGGCAGAGCTTGAAGAGACCTTACCTATTGGCACCCCCATTTTGGCACCACTCACTTCATCGATGAGCACTACAATGGAAGAACTCGGATTAGACATCCCAGCGTATCCAAGTGAAGCATCCCAGGTGAACACCCCAATTCCTGAGTATCTAGAGGAGAGCTATTTTTCACTTCTGCAGGGAACCTCTCACGCTGAGTCTGCGGCTAGAGGCGCCAAAGCACTGATCCGGCCCGAGCAGTTCGCCCGAGGTCTTAGCTCTCATGCGCCCTCGTCTGCGGCTCCGCAACCCACAGCATCATCTCCGAATCTATTTCCCCTTGTTTCATCGGTTCTCAAGTCGCACTTCGAACCCGCTTATTGCAAACGGCGCCATGACTCCATGTCAACCAATTCAAGTGAGGCTGGTGGTGTATTGCCTGAGGAAAGAGGCTCGTCGACTGCGCTCGAAGGGGTAGGTGTGGGTTGCGTTTTAACCGATCAGGACCATATCTGCGACCTTCTGTATTCGCGTCGTGATGACGTTGCCTCGAACCTTCGGAAAATAGCACCTCCGCCTGCGCTAAATGCGGGGCTCAGCTGGGATCGTATGTCACGAGGGTCCGGCTCACAGCGCGGCTCGCGACGGGCTGTGTCAAAATCTAGGCAAGGCTCGATCGCGGGATCAGCTGGGGTGCCCGAAGGTGTTGCGACTGAGTATTTTGAAGATGACACTTCAGCACCAATCCCACGTGTCCGGCGCGCCAAAGATGATCTCGCTACAGAATTCGATGAAACCCAGGATAGTGCTTCGGCACGTCGAGACAACGTAGACCGCGAAGTTGATGAAACTTTGAGTGAGCATGGCTATGCTGGCCGTGGCGCGAACACCGCGAGCCACCCCGGGGCTGATGATGATGAGATGCCAGGCCATTCATCACGCAACCGAGCACCTGGTCCGTCAACCCGATTCCCACAAAGCAGCAACAGTAATATCTATCTCTCCCAGTCAAGTAAAGCGGTGAGACATAGTGATACACGTCGACGCTCCCAATCTGTCTCACGCGAGAGGCGCGTAGATGAAGATTTCGTGATCGGAGCGGATCAAATCTCTACAAACGAAACAGACCAACCTCCGGCCTCGGTAGGTCCTCCACAGCAGGATCGAGATATGGAAACGATGAGTGGTGGTTCGAATCGACGTACCTCACTGAAGGGAACTCTGACGATGCGGAGTGGACCAGATTTCTCGACTCAATCGAATCACCCAACTTCGCCTATAGGGACGGAACGCGCAGCTGCAAACCTTCTTGCTGTAGGAAGCTCGTACGTTGCCCCGTCCAAGCCACGTCTTATTATGCTTCCAGACCGTATCTCACCCCACTATGTCCAGGCGGTTTTCGGTGACCTCAGCAAAGGACCGCAGCGATCCGGCATCGAGCCATCGAACCAGGGTGGGAATCTGGCTAGCGACCCTGCACAACGGACAGCCATTTCGCAAAACCACCGCTCAACCCTGATCCACGTCGTTCCGGAAAATGCCCCGGTCGTTCCGGAAAATGCCCCGGTCCCTACACTTCCCGTTAATTCCACTGCCGATACAGCACCTCTTCAGGTGCAACCCTTCGTGGACGCAGGCCAACAAACGTCAGCACGTATTTTTGCCGGCCAAGCTCAAGCTGAAGCACAGGCAGCGTTATCTGACGCCGAAATCGAGTTGAGCAAACTGGATCCTATTGTCCAAGATGCATTGCGAAAGACCCAACTGTCAGATCCTTATGTTGTTGCGGCACTTTTATACCCTACCTTGGCCATGCCCGCTCTCATTCATGAGTACACATCGCATGTGCATTCTCATTCTATCTACACCCCCGAGCGAGATAAGGAGCAAGAACGAGGAGCCGATAAGTCGTTAGGCGCAGCATTTAAGGAAGCCACGGTAGATTCCGGGCCTGCATCGTCACCAGCGCAGAGCAAAGCCCAGCCCGGGCTCCCCGACCTGAGTCTACAACTCTCCCCTCCAAGCATGACCATCAACGAGCTTGTCCCTCTCCCCCTCACACCGTCATTCGTCAAGTCAAAGTTCGTGGCCGCAGTAATGGACCTACCTGAAACCGTTGATACCGCTGAGGCAAACCCCGCTGAAGCGAGTATTGAAACCACGACACGCTCCGGTTTCGCAATCGCAAAGGAGCTTCAGATTATCTCACCGATTGATGCTGGAAAGGGAACTGGGAAGTTACGTATTCGACCTGATGCAGAGCCCGTTCCTGTGGCAGGCCCATCACTGACTCAACCTGTCATTCCTCTGCCCACCGTGCACATCGATCTACCAGCGCCGCCAGAACCATCACCGGTCCCTCACACGCAAGGCAGCACCATACCGGACGTCAAAGAGGAAGTCCCAAGGCAGCCACAGCAGAACAATAATACGACGACGCAGGTGAAGGTGTTGTCTTCAAATAGTAATGTCGTTGATGTCGTCGAAGCACCCGTTCCTATGCCTCTTCCTCACCCAGACTTTGTTGCTGATTTGCTTGCGAAGGGTGTCTCGGCCCGACCAGTCTTTAGCCAGCTTCGCACCACAATGCTCTCGTCTACTCGCTCAAAGTCACAGAGTGGTAACCCTTCGGTTCCAGCGGCTCGGACAGCACTGACGGACATCTTCGATACTATTGTGACTCTGGTCGGACATGGGTGTCGACTGGATGCGCGCAATCGAGAGTCCTTGAACGTATTTGGAATGGTGCCCACCGACGCGCTCAACCGACTCGGCCGATGGTCCATTCGGTTGGGTCTTGTCCGTCTCCGCGCTCGATACTATGTTATCCGCGCGACCCTGCGGGCCCAAATTCTGCCCATGCTCTGGAAAGTGGTGCCACGATTCTCTCCACGTGATCGCCCTGGACTTCGAACCATCCTTGATACGATTGCGGAGAAGCAAGAGAGTGAGCGTCAGGCACGAGAGAGCAATCGCATTGGAGCGAAGAACCCAGCGGCAGCGCCCAAGATCAAATTCACTTATGAGACAGCAAAGGTCGGCAAGCCAAATGAGCTAGCGGGACGAGCAGCCAGCGCAGTTGCAGCCGGTCTGACGGACTTTGCAGCCGCCCTAAAGCTTACCCAGCAGCTGAATGAAGATCCCAGCAAGGAAGCAGACAATAACGACGACGATAACTTCGGGGCTGGTTACGAATCCTTTGACGGACCGCCTCCGGAAGTTGACTCTGACGCGCTCGCTGTAACTGACATTATCCTCGATCTTGTGTGCTCGTACGTTGGGCAGGACAAGTACACAACAACGAGTACACTGCCCATCCGAGGCAGTATCGTGCCGCTTCTGGGTACGATTTAGCTAACTGTTAACCCGCTTGTATGTATGCGGATGCAATGAATACCGTTACATTATTCCACAAAGTCAGTCACCCTAGTCCCTCAGCACAATACATGCATCTGATTATTGGAGTAAAAAATAATCACAATGATGACATATTATGCCTCCTGAGTTCGCATGTCTATCCGCCGTGCCGTTTCAGTAAAACCCCAGCGAGTGCTCCTCACGCAATCACGATGACTTGAATCACGTCGTCAAGATTCAAAGTCACCATTTTTGGCCGAATTCGGCTAAAGAACAAGACTGTCAGTAGGTGTCAAAGCGTGGCATCCGCATAGAAACAGCGTGTGTAAATTAATTTAATGTGTTTATAGGTGATTTACGGCACTGGTGATCCAACTTTTACGCAGTGAAGTCGACCAAGATCCACGATTTTGCCCTCAAAATCACACAGTCACTACCATCCCTACTCTGACCTGTGCGAGAGTGGCGTTTTCCCCGCTGGAGTCGCCCGCGACCTGCCGAGCTCATGCGTTTTCATCTCTATCTTATTGCCGCATTGTCTAGATCCCCTGCAGCTGCTGCAACCGTCGCTTACACACATTCCGAGAGAGGCCAAGCCCTCACAAGTGAGCGAACCTGACTGACTGAGCTGCAAGGCCACGTGCTCGTGTGTAGCTCAGGTGTTGAGACCGTTATAGAGTTGGAACTACGACGAAACCAGCACACCACTTGCGGACTTCGACTAGTGCGACCCACACAGCCACCTTTCTCATTGCAAGCCACGTCAATTGAGTTGCCTGTCAGTCACCAGCATTAGCATGGAGAGCAAGCAACCGCTCACGGCCCAGATGGCGAGGTCACTGTCGCCAAACGAGGAATTTTGGGCGAGGGTGGACGCGCAGCCTGGCGTATCGCTGCACCATCCGGCGTTTGCGCCTGATGCGCCCCCTATCAATATGCCACGACGCAGAGTGCGTAGGTGCTGTGGAATAAATCTCTTCGTCGAGACCGATCCTGCAGACCTGCCTCCAGGTCAGTACCATATCAGCTCGTTTTCGCCAAACATGTGGATTCCCGTGCTTTACTGCAATGCTCGGTTCATCCTGCAAGTCTTCCGCCCGCTAGTCTTGCCCATTCTCATCATGGGCATCATTTTGATCAACATCGTCGACCTGACAAACCATATCGCCGATCGAACGGATGCGGCTGCCCTCAGAAACGTGTTCAACGCCGTGGGAGCACTAATTGCACTTGTGATGCTATGGTCTATTCATGAAGACTCGATACTCCAACGCGCTTGGTTTGGTGTCAAATCCAAAGTCGTCGAAGGCATCTACTACAAGGACTCAGAATTCCACCGAAAGCTGGTGGAGGAATCACCGAGGCTGCGCGAACGCCACAAGTCTACGCCATGGGCATGCACTGGCGATCTGCGGACACTTATCCCTTTCATGCTGTTCTCGCATGATCACCCGGAATATGTTCGCAGATGGCTTACCATGGAAGATGGAGAGGCATGTGCACTTGACTTTGCTTTGCCCCCTGGTGGCTACGACCGTACCAAGCCATTCATCATTGTTCTCCATGGTCTTAATGGAGGATCCACTGAGCCATACGTCCTAGACCTCGTTCATCGAGCGCTTGAGCTTGGCCATGGTGTTGTGGTTATGGTCGCACGCGGTTTGATGCAAACGCCGATCGTAAAGGGTCGTGCATTCACTGGAGGCCGTATTTCCGATCTTCATGCCACCGTGCAACTTGTCCGCAACGTTGTGGGTGTGGGAGGATCGGTCGCAATTGTTGGTTATAGCATGGGTGGTTTGATCGCTGCCAATTACGCTGCTTTGGCCCCGCCACAGAGTGGTGTGGTGGGTGTCGTTGCGCTATCGGCATCATGTGATCTGCGCAGCAACATGGACTATCAGATCTCTCGACGTGTATGGCAGCCCATCCTGACTCTGGCTCTCAAGCAAAACCTAATCATTCCTTGCCAGCACCTGCTTTCCCATCCGGGTCCTTCGCGACTCGAGATCGACATTCGCCGCCTGGAAAGCGCTTGCGATATTGTTCAACTGGATTCGGAGTTCACAGCGAAGTATGGAGGATGGCAATCGGTGGGCGACTACTACGACGATGCGTCGTGTGGTGCGAAAGGGAAGCTGGAATCCCTCAAGATCCCTCTCTGCCTCTTGCACGCAGAAGACGATCCTATCCTTCCAGTCGACGGTATGATACCCGCGCTCGACTGCATTCGTCGCGCGCAAGAAGGCAAGTCACAGGGTGGTGCAAACCTGTTTGTTGTCATCACACGCGAAGGCGGCCACGTCGGATGGCCTGAAGGCGTGAATCCCATGAAGAACAAGTGGGCATGGATGAGCGAAAGCATACTTCAGTTCGTCGGAGGCGCCGCCAGGCATGGACCACTCCGCGTGGCCGAACTCAGGAAGGCATTCATTGAGAACGCTCAGCGTGCACGTGGTGCTGCGAGCGCAGCCGCCGCCGTAGCTACCACGCAATCGAACTCAACCTCGATTACCATTCCATCCTCACTCGATGTAGCTGTGACTGACTACGATGCGGAGATCGAGCGATTGGCTCGAATGTACTACCCCAGTTCCACAATTGAAGCTCATGATCTCGGAAAGTTTGCACCCACTGTTGAGAACCCGATTCCCGCAGAAATTGAGATGCGTGAGCAGCAAAAGCGAGCAAGTGTTGTGAAGAGTTAAGGCGAACTCGGGAGCACCTTGCATTTCGACACGTAATTCCACGCGCACACGCTTAGCCTAGGTCCCGTCTACATGTATGTAATTATATATTATGCGCTTATTTAATGTTCCACCTTCCTTTACTGTTATTAAGTCAACCCCTCCGCTCTATTTATGTACCAACCAACTGTGGTTGCGTGAGTCTTGATTGTTCATTCGACAGCACCAGAATACACTAATCCCTATGAGCCCTCAATTTGTATGCCTTGGAGTGTTCGCGCATGCTCGGCACAATCAGCCATATGCTGCCCAGTCGGCGGCTAAGGCATTCTTCCTCACGGCTGCACGGATAGCTTTCTGACGCGCAATGCGACGAGACTGCCTCGCGGTTTAGAATTTTTCGTTCCACAAATCCGACATTTCTGAAAGTCACGATCCCCATGTCTGAGAAAGAAAAGAAAGAAGATAATTCATCAAAGACCACAGAGAATAGTCAATCGAATCAGGTACAAGCATCAAGGTCCGACTCGGAGGCGCGGCAAACTATCAATGGAAGAAAGCTCCCTGAACCATTGGTTCAGTACTTCAGACAGAGGCGAGAAGAGATCCTCAAGATCTATCCCAAGGCATTTGACCCCAACCTAACGATAGAAGAGCGTATGGAGATGGAGAGGGCCTTCGCAGAAGCTGCAGAAGGTACGTATTTGCTTGAAAACCGAGGGGAAATGTGACAAGGGCAAACGAGCACATTTCAGCTTCCATATCTTACGTCATGATTTCAACTTGAATGCACACTATGTAGGACGTGGCTGCATGTCCATCACAGCCATACTGCAGATGACTGTGTTTTCCATCCTCTTTATGGTTGTTGGTGTTGTTCTATACCGAGAACACAACATCAATATCTTTTATGTGATCCTAAGTACGTCTAAGCGAGTTGTTGGTAAATTCCTGACGGGTTGCTCTGTGCTTGCTTGGTGTCAACACTCATTCTGTGTCGTATGCTCCGGTCTAATCGCGCCTGTGTCTCTCCATCTGCCCCACCTCCCTTGTGTAGAATTCCTTCACAGATTGATTGATCCCGGTCCTGCACCAAATGCAGCAGCAACAGCACCTGCTACCACCGCCAAGCCATTGCAGCTAACTGAAGCTCAAAGAGCTGGTGTCGTTGCCAGTACGCATGGCGCACAAGATCTCAACGTTCTCGAAAGTGGCAGCTCAGTGCCGGTAGTTCCAGCTCAACCTACCGAAGACATGCCTCGCATCAGCGTCAAGCATGAACTGTAGAGAAGATCGATACATATAGAAGCGTTAGTTCTGTAATTTTTACCAAGGCAATGCAATCACGAATAGTAATATTAAGATTTCCTACTGCCGTGCTCGGGAGTGAATCAGCACAGCAGCTTGGATCTCAACTGGGGCTGCCGGAGCGCTGAAATGGGAGTGGATTAAAGTCAACATTTGGGCAGCACTAAGTAGTAAGATTGGGGTGTTTATAAGAGCTTTATGTGAACCTAATGTGGCACACATATGAAGAGAGGCTTTGCCACAAGAATTCTGGTCGTCAGTAGGCTGTTGTTGAAGAATTCGATGCATCCGCAAATGAACGGGATCGATCCCTCAACAGTCAAGCAGGACATGAGGATGGCGCCTCCCTACTAGGTACATATAACATCTCTAGGTGCATGTGCAAACTTTCGCACCAATGTATCATATGTTCTTGGTCAAACGATGTACGAATAACCATGGGGGTTGTGATGGGTCTCTGGCCGGTCCACCTCACAACGTGACGAAGCCTAAAACAGATCAGGCAGATCGCCTGATGCACACCGATGTATTGTACAAAATGTTGAGCAATGACACGCTTCCATGTGTCCCTACGTGATCATTACCCTTTTGATGGCTTGTTCGTGCATCCTGGTCCACATTAGAGGCCCACGAAGGTCAGCCTCATCGTAGTTCGGCCTCCATTGGTTTCCGGTCACGAAATAGATCCTAACATAGACATTCCAGTTAGCTAGTGCTTGCTTCCAAAGAGTGAAGGATTACCACGATTCGGAGGGAACTCCGTCCCGTGCACCACTCCTCCGCGAAGTGCAGTCAGGACGTTCCTTTTGAAAAGTACAGGATTCGTTCGCATTTCCTCCGCAGCCTCAATATTGAGTGGATCGTGTGGGTTGGGATCAGAGAATAAGAAAAGCAGGCCGAAGACGACTGTCTCGATGGTAAACGTAGGCTTCCAGTTCTTTTGTAACACGTTGACGCACGGTTTGCCTTGGAGATCGATGTTCGGGTGCCAGATCTTGTCAACACAGGTGCAGACTGGAGAACCCCATGGATAATCATCAGGTATCTCAAACTTGAACTCAAATAGGCCACCCGCCCACAGGCCATCCGTCGGCCTGATGATAAGCGAGAACTTCATGTAGTTATCATCCTTGTTTGCGACCAGTTCCACAGTGGCTAGAATCCAGGCAGCAGATGGGTGGAAGAATCGGTCAGTGTTGTGGGAGCATGGAGCAAGCGCATAGCGTGGAGAGCCTTGGAGACACGTTGCAATGGCATGAGTCATACGTACATGGCAGGTCGAGCTCAGCAATGTCCTTGGCCATCTTCATAATGGCCACAGACTGCGAAGACTTGGTCTCCACTGCTTCTCCAGTGCCTACGTCAGCCTTCTTTGTACGGCGCCGGCTCATAAGCCCGGCGACAGAAGGCGCATCATCCGACATGTCTAGATGGAAAGAAACGAATGCTATGGAATTCAGAGTTGAGCACATGCCACAATATCGAGATTTCCAAACTCGAGAAATGTAGTCGAACGCTTGGATCAAGACTGCCAAAAGTGTGATAGGAAGTGTCCTAGGCACCCGAGCGGGAATAATAGGTTAAAGACCGAAATGAACTTCGGAGTAAGGATATCGCGACTCCATCCTTCACTCCATGATTAGAAACTGAGAGTATGCGTAAGCACACAAGAAGGCGCGTATCATCACGAATAAAGGAACTACTAGCACGCGAAAAAGAATCGCACCAAGAATGAGGTCGAATGAGGGTATGACTGTATGTAGCTACATGTAGAGTCTATGGCGGAATCAAACCATAGCATCTAAAGGTAGTATGTCTTACTGTTGCGTCGTACTGAGCAGCATCACGACTTCGCTAAAGTCGGCAGGTCCCAATGTTGGAGTGTACGGTCGAGGCTGGTTGGATTTGAAAACTCGGCTGACATCCGCTGGCTTGTAGTTGGGACGGATCTGCATCCATTGCAAGCCATTGTACCAGACACCTCCAACTTGTACTCCACTGACGCCCCATGTAAAGTCCTGCCAATCGGAAGTCTCATACAACACCTCGCAGAGAGATTGAGGAAGTGGGACAGGCACTTCGGTCGCACTCAGGACGGCGCCCAATGTGGTCGCAAGGTTATTCGAACCCGCAGTCGAGCCGGTGGATGTTGCTGCTCCATCAGCCATAGTTGCAGCGTCCGACGAGGCCGCACTGTCGCTGCCTTCAGGTGCTGTCGATCCCGATTGCTGTGGCTGTGAGGACGCGATGAGCACCGCGTTGTAATACTTGGACATGAGCCTTGTTCGGCGCGAGGAGAAGCCCACAAAAGGCTCACTACGAGCGCCAGATGTAGAGTTGCTGGTGCTTTCATTACCAGACGGCGTCGATGGGGACGCTGGTGACTGCTTTGACTGACTTCTCCGGCCTTTGGTACCAGTAGGCGCAGGAGCAGCAGATGCTGCTGATGACGAGGCCGCATCCTGTGCCGCTTTTAGTGCTCTCTGTTGCTGTTGGGCTAGGGTAACTGCTCCCTTTGCCGTTAACACAACAGGAAGATTCCAGGTCGCAAGCTGTGATGACTCGAGTACGCGTGCCCATCGATACTGTCCAGAGGGTGTCAGACTGAGCTCGTAGCTGCGTCCTTCGGCATCACCAAAGTACATGCTATGCTCTGCAACGCGCGCAGAAAACCAACGAGCCGGATGCACACCTGAATCTTGGATCACGGAAGGGCTATAAGCGATTGCTGGCTCATTCCGTGGCGTGAAGAGAATGCCACCTTCGGGCAAGGGTTTGCGACGAAGCTTTGCAGCTGAAGCCGACGAAGAGGAGGCTGCCGGCCCAGATCCTGGCCCAAGGCTGCCTCCGCCAGCCGTCGAAGAGTTCGCTGTGGACGCGTTGGATACACCCTCCACCAGCGCGTCCTGGCGAATTGTAGTCTTCAACAAACGAATGTCAGGACCTGTGCTGACGCGGCGACGATACAATTGGAACGGACTGCCTTGCTCGACTGTTTCGATGCGAACAATTTGAATGGATGCCTTTGCTGCACAAGATGATGAATTCGTCCCTGGGCATGCACGTGTGCGCAGGCCAGCATTATCTGTGGCTGGGTATTCGGGAAGTGGGGGAAGAATTCGGCAAATTACAGAAAGCGCAACATAGTTTGTTGGAGCTGGGGACCTCAACGCAACCAGACCCGTGTGCTGGAGCATTGCAACAATATCTGAATCCTCAGAATAAATGAATGGTGATAAACAATAGCAGGGAATGGTTGTTGCGGAAGTTGAGTGGAGCGCAGCGGATGCCAGCAGACTCTCTTCGGAGAGAACTGGAGCAGACGCAGCCAGCGTGAGCGAGTCCAAAGGGCCGAGCTGTGGAGGCGGTATCGTGGCTGGATCGCAAAGCAAGCCGTTCGGAAGCGCCTTGGTTTCCGTAGAACTCAACGACCCACTGGAGGATGAGGAACTGCTCTGTTGGGATTGACCATCGCCGTGCTGTTGATCCTGCCCGGATTGACCTTGATCGGATCCTGACTTGTCAGACTTCTTCTCTGCATCGAATGCCGCTGAAAGTGCTGCGACAGCACGATTCACGGCAAGTTGCGCTGACGGACACTCGGTTGCTGCCGTGACAGCAGCTGCCTTGGTCGCTAGTGCATCAGCGCGAGCCGCGATTGTGGGAGAAACGAATGGAAGCGCTGCGCGCAGCTCTTTGTCGACGTGACCACCCCAGATGTGTCGAGCGACAACAGAGCGGTTGCGAAGGGTAATGAATTTACTGGAAACGCGGAACTCGACGAGCTTGTTCATGTACTTGGCCAGACGCGAGGCCACAGCTCCAGGTTGGTACAGGAAGCTAACTTCAGGATCTGCGTCGTCAGGAGCGTACACAGGGCCTGCATTGGCCGCTCCGGAGCTGGCGGCTGATTGTGAAGCAGCTGCCGCTGCCGCTGCCGCCTCTGCGTCAGCCTTGGCCTTCGCAGCGAGGCGGGCATTCTCCTCTTGTTGAATCCGCGCCAGGATCTTGGCCTCGACCGAGGTCTTTCGAGACGATCCTCCTGTCGCAGCTCCACTGGTCCTGCCCGTTGCTACTCCTGCCGTTGCTAAGGCAGGGTTATAAGTTGTGCCATCCGTGGGTGCGGACTGGGCATCACTCATCAGGTCCCCCGCACCGTAGTCCATGCTGGTAGTATACTATGCTCTGCTGTGCTGTGCGACTGTGGACCTCTCAGGAGCGCTCGTGCTAGTTTGAGCTCGGTGTTCAGGGTAGGCGGCTAGACGCGCTGGAGCGCCGATTTGGCCTAAGCCTGATATATGTGCGTGTGTTTGGGAGCGATTGAGGGTGGATTGCCCACGCAGAACGAGTCCAACTGACTGGGATCCCTACGAAACGGTCGAAACACAGTATCGAGAGGAAAACGAGCCAACGAGACTAGTCGGGTTTGTCTACACTTGCGCAAGGATCAGGACATCATATAAGTTAATAAGTTGAGATAGAGATGTCTCGCATGAGGCGGCATGGGAGTATGCAAGAATCACGTCCGATACAACCGTGGATGCCTCCCAATCCGGGTTCTACACTTGATCACAAATGCTTGATTTTCAGCGTCTTGACCGGTTCGGTTGCATGTAATTTTTGTGTGGGCGCAAGTTCCGCAGGAGTGCGCGAACGGTTAAACTCCGGAGAGGGAAAACCGGAGACTGAGGCACTACTGCCGTAGTTGAATTTGACACGATTGGGTGAGTGCAGATGTCATCTGAGACGAAAAGCTCTTCGGGCGGCTCACAAGCCGCACAATATATTAAAGAGCTCAAGAGCCAGAACATCTACTCGATGAATGTTAACCTTGTAAAAAATCGCTTTAAGCGAAAACAACTGTATGAACGACAAAAGAAGCTGAAACGCAAGGTGAAGCAGAAGATCCGCGATGAGCGCAAAAAGGAACGCAAGGTCTTAGGTAATGCAGCGCCTCCCGTCAATAAGGGCCGCTCCCGAGATGCTCTGCGTGAGTTCGACGAAAGTGTCGTCGACCCTAACGACGAGGAAGTCAAGAACGACATTGAGATGGACGAGTTCGAGTCGTACTACAAGGATGGTAAGCACCCCAAGTTGTGCATCACAACGCGTGTGAAGCCTTCCACACGCCTACTTAAGTTCATCAAGGAAATCCTCTACGTTTTCCCGAACTCGTATTACTACGCGAGAAACAACTTCCCCCTCAAGCAGCTCGTTGACGAATGCGTCGAGAATGATTTTACGGACCTGCTCATTTTTAACTATGCGCAGGGTCAGGGCATCAACGGTTTGACCATTATTCACCTCCCCTACGGTCCTAGTGCTCACTTCAGGTTACGAAACGTCAAACTGAACTCCGAACTTGAGCGCCCCGCAAAGCTCGAACTGCTCGCACGACCTGAAGTCATTCTGAATCGATTCACAACTCGTCTCGGTCAGCGTGTGGCGCGCATGATTGCGGCGTTGTTCCATCAGGACCCAGAGTTCCAGGGTCGACGTGTGATGACCTTCCACAACCAGCGTGACTTCATATTCTTCCGACACCACAACTACATCTTCGAGCGAGTCGAAGATGGTGGCGAAACTATCTACGGTCCCAACAACAAAATCGACATCAAGGGCAGTCTGCGAATGCGTGGCCAGTCGGTGAAGGGCCGATTCAAGCGACTCAAGCGCGATGAGCGTGATATCAAGGAAACCAAGGCATACCAGGGCGAACGAATCATCAACAACAACAGGATTCTAGCGAGAATTCAGGAAGTTGGCCCTCAATTTACCATGCGCTTGGAGTGGCTCCGACTGGGTGTGCACGACAACCGTACAGCAGCTGAGTACGAATGGAAGGAGAATGCGGATATCCGCAAGAAGAAGAGGAAGTTCAACCTCTAAAGTGCTTCACTGTCATGTTGGTAACATTCTGTTGTGGTTGATGAGTCGAGTCCACCATAGTCTGGCGGTCATTCAAGCTCCAGGGCTTATAATAGTCAAGCGCAAGCGTAGTGATACAGTTACTGATTGGATGATGACCATGAGCGGTCTAAGCTATCGAGTGGAACACACAGAGAATCAGGTCTCTGCATAGTTTGAACTCCATTGAAGGGGAGGATCATCGCCCGAATGTGATCATCCCCCAGGTTAAAACAAATGCAGGCTGAGCTGCAGCATAGTCAGCGATGTAAATAAACATGATTTATCCGTGTATATGATTGTATTGGGATGAGAACGACTGTTGACTCAACTTAATCAGTCAAGGCTCGCCCTCATTTCTATCGAGAGCGTTCAATATATGAGTGTACAAAAGTGAAACAAACGCAGAGGCCGAGTCTTACTGGTTTCCATTTGATGATGTGACGCACACCTTGACAAGTGCCGTTATTTCGGGCTCGTTGCAAGCGTTGAGGACTGCCTCATGCTTTCGAATCACATCACGAATTTTAGTAATCTTACGTGCCAAGCTGTGTCGGATGTCCTTCTCAGTCTGGAGTTCGCTTGACAGTTGGTGGAGCTTGCGATCACCCTGCTCCTTGTACTCGAGCAGGTAGGCGCGCAGTTTTTCGATTTGGTCTGTGAGCTGCTTAATCTTGCGCTCTTTTGGATCTCGAATTGTTTCAGTTGTGTCGTCACCGTCGAGTGACTGGCTCTTTGCCTCGGCCAACTCTTTCCTCAGTGATGCCACCTCAGCTTCAAGTTCGGTAATGCGTCGGACAGCAAGGACGTTGTCGGTGGTCTCAACGGCGCCACCCTCAGAGTCACGAGCTCTAAGCTGGCTGCGGAGCGCTTGTAGCTCGGCCTGGCAGGCTTCCAGCTCTTCTTTGAGACCGCTGGCTGCTCGTGCGGCCTCTCGATACTCTTTAGCCTTGTGACGAATGGTGTGGAGTTCATTCTCACGGCGTTCAAGACGAGTCTGCAAGTCCCTAATCAGCTCCTCCTGAGAGGATGCTGCCGATTCCTGCGCATGAGCAGACTTGGTTTGCTGGTTGAGAGTATGCATGAGTTGCTCCTTGAGTTCATCGCGATTCGCTTCGAGTGCAGCAATCTCTTGCTTCAGCTCATCATTGACCTTCTCGAGTGTTCCAGCAAGTTGTTGAGCCGTAGCAAGTTCAGCGCGCAGGTTTTCAATTGCCGTTGTAGCCTCTTGATTTGCCTCCGCGACTTCAAGCTTCCATACGCGTGCGGCCTCGCGTTGTTCAGAAAGAGCCTGGAGTGCTGCTTCGAGCTCTTGCTCAAGACGCTCGATTTCGGCTTTTGCCTGTCGAGCTTCATTTTGTGCTGTGGCGACGGCTGCAAATGATTCCTTATAAGACTCTTCGTTCCATGCAAGCTTTTTCTGCACGCGCTCGAGCTCTTCCTCAGCGTGGCTGGCACGGCCCTCAGCGCGTGCAGCCATGGCTCGGAGCTTAGCACACTCTTGCTCTGCAAGGCTGAGGTCCGACTTGGCAGCGCGAAGCTCGTTTTCGAGAGACTCGATTTGTGCCAGTCCATTGCTGGTGGGTGATGGCTCTGATCGCTTCCCATCAATCAGCCCATGAACATTCACCGAAATTGTGTGGCCAGATCCGTTGCGAGAGTTGTTACGGCGCAGGGAACTTGTAACCACGCCCAGGGAGGATGTAGCACCATCAGGCTCAGTTCCATCCATGAGACCCTGAAGAGCCATAGTCGCCTCGTCTTCATCCACGCGCTTGACTTCTCGCATGTGTCGTAGTTCTTCGCGCAGAGCTGCGACTTGAGCCTCGGCAGCTGCAGCTCGCTCCTTGCGGCGTGAGACTTCCTCACGCAAGAAGGCGAGATCCAAGTCAGCTCGCTGAAGTCCTGCTTGAGCAGCGTCCAAGGCTGCTTCCGACTCTCGCAGCTGCTCCTTGCCACGCTGGATTTGAGTGTCACGCTCGGCAATTGCTGTATCGCGCTCCTCCAGCTGGGCTTGCATCTCAGAAATCTTAGCCTCAAAGGATTCAATCTTGGCGTCACGGTCAGCCACCTGTGCGTTTAGCTCAGCCAGCTGCGCTTCACAGTGTGCCAGTTCCTCCTCAAGATGGCACTTAGCCTCCTGTTCTGCGTCAAGTTCTCGGCGAGTGTCCTCCAAGGCAATCTCGAGCGCGGCTACCTTCTCAGTGAGATCGTTACACTTAGTCTGCATAGCATCAAGCTCGTTCACTTTGGCGCTCAGTGTCTCCTCGCATTCGGCGAGACTCTTCTCACAGACAGCAAGTTCGTTGCAAACTGACTCAAAACGAGCATTTGCCGCTCGCGCTGCTCGAAGTGTATCATCGAAACTTGAGTACAAGTTGTCGATATACTTCTGGCGAGTTTGAAGCTGCTCGTGCATTGTTTGAGCAGTTGCAACTAGATGCTGTGCCTCATCAGCAGCAGCTTGAGCGAGGTATAGGTCAGCACGAAGGTGTGCGTTCTCCTCTGCCAAATCGAGATAGCGCTCTCGATACTTGCCTGCCATATATCTCTGCTCGAGCTCTGCGAGCTCCTGTTCGTGTCGTTTCAAAGTAGCACGTAAGTGTTCCTCAGCCTCACAGCGCGCCTGTGACGCCTTCTGAAGCTCTGTTTGAGACACGTCAAGCAAGTGTTGGGTGCGCTCAAGCTCGGAGCGGAGGTGAGCAATAATCGTCTCGCGTGCCTCGATACTTACTGCAACATCACTATAGGCCCATTCAGCCTCATCTCGTCGGCTCTCGGCGAGCAGGGCTCGATGCTCTGCTTCCTGCGCGGCAGCTTCGGCTACGTGGGCGCGCTCCATAGCTGCATGCAGTTGCTTGCGCAGCTGCATTGCCTCGTCAATCTTGGCAAGATGCTCCTCACGAAGCATATAGAGGCCTTCTTGAGCGTCTCTCTCCGCCGCTCGGCGCTGGACTTGTTGGACGCGAATCTCAGTGTGGGCTGCGGCCAGCTCAGACTCAAGTGCGGCAATTCGTGCCCTAAGAGCACTTTCCACATTCGCTGCGCTAGCCTTGGCAGCGCTCAAGATCTCGTTATGGCGCGCAACCGAGAAGCCTTGGGCAACTTCGCCTTCGAGACCATCACTCTCAGCCTCAATGATAGAATGAGGACGAACCTCGGAAGATAAAGCTTGAAGTTGTGCTGAAAGCGCGTCACGCTCTTCCTGTAACTTGGCTGCCTCCGCCTCGCGCTCCTTGAACATCGACATAAAGCTCGTGAACGACTCGTAGAGACGATCATATTCATCTTCGATCGCACGTGTTTCGGCAATCAAGACCTCTTCCTTATCTTGCTGCTGGGTCAGCTGCTCGACAAGTGTTCGACGTTCACGCTTGGCTATTTCAAGCCGCTCGGCTTTGCTTTGATACGCCGTGAGAAGCCTGTGGCCCTCGCTTCGGAGGACACCATACTTCGAGCGCATCTCTGAGAGCTCGAGCTGAGACTGTCGAGCGATGCTCTGAAGGTGAACAGCAAGGCGCAGCAACAGCGGCTTGGAGAATTTCTTGAAGTTCGTGCGTGGATTGAGCAAGTCCTTCTCACTGAATTCAACAGCCTCCTCATCTCCCTCGACTTCAGATCCAGCCTCCTCATGATCTTGGTCATCATCGTCTTCTCCGTTTTCCTCAGCGGTTTCTGCGACAACCGAAAGGCCAAGGCCGAGCTTGCGGACAACGTGATCGTCGGAGGCGTCCGATTCATTTTCAGCCTTGGCAAACAACTGAGTGAGGAGTGCTGGCTTCAGCTCGAGTCCAGGAGGTGTATCAAGGTTATGGAGCGCAAGCAGAGCGGTCTCTCGCGCACTTGGTGAGGACTGGGGTGTAGATGGCACGGCTTCGGTGAAATCCTTTGGGGTCTCTGGCTCAACGTTGTCAGCGAGTCGAGCCTCAGTCTCGCTGCTGAGAGGGGCTTCGCGAACGTCTTCTTCCGTCTCGAGAGCCAAGATTCCCTCCAACTCGCCATCCAACTTTGCGATTGCAAGGGCTTCCTCCTCGTCATTCGCGCCTGCTGGAGTCACATCATCATCACTGCTTGGTTTCCTCTTAGTATGCTGCTCAAGTCCTGAAACGCGAAGCAACGGATTCTCGATCCATTCGCTTGCTCCAAGTGACTTGTCTACCTGGAACATCGAAGCATTCATGAGCAAGGAGTCGTCCTCCGGTAGTGCAGAGCTGCATGCAGAGACGAGCTTATCAAGTGCACTTTCAGGGTTCTGATGCACAGGCTGCAAGCCACGAGAGCTCCGCAACGGTGTGACCTTGACGTTGGGAGCTGATTTCTTAACGCTGGGGGACGATCCAAGATCCTGGATAGACAGACCAACGGGGCGCCTTAGGTCTCCGCGCTGGTGCTGATGGGCAAGCGCAGCGGGTTGCTCGTTTTCGCAGTCTAAGAACGACATGACGAGTGGAATCCTTCACCTGCTTGGGAGTCCGGTTGTGGTGCTGTGTCCGTCGTCTTGGCGGCTAAAGAGTGCTTTCAAATGGGCAACACAGACTTGTGTAGGCCTGAATAAGCTGTCCTTGGAGCTATCGGTGGGAGAGTCTGTTATACACTCACTACCACGACCGCGCCAATGGGGCAAGAAAGCGAAACTCTAGACTCTGGGGGTAATGAAACGGGCGAAGATCCGAGGACATGCATGTGAGTGTGTGGGATAGGCAATACAAGGATCAGGTACAGAGACGAGCTCCCATGATGAGGCCGTCTCGCAATATCGTCCGCACTCACTGGATCGCCGCCAAATCGCTCACGAATTCTCTTGTAACATTCTCTGTGACAGACGGTTTTCCAACGGCTAGCTTGTTGGGGTCGTATTCGGGCCAGGACGGAGAGAGAGCGACCAACTTGCGCAACTCGATGAAGATGCCTGAAAGTACGTATATTCTGGATGCATTTCAATCTGCGATCAATTGTTTCAATGCAGCTCGTTTTGCAGATGATGGCAATCAAAGTTTGAGATCTGAAGCATTGCGTTTAGAGTCACAATTCAATGCACTCCGGTGCATCGCGATTGAACTCTGCGGCGCAATGCCCAAGTGGATACCTTACCTCGCTGATGTGATTCGACATGCTTATGCCTCGACGTCCAAATGGCGTTTGGAGCCTCGTGAATAGTGGTGTGCTGGTTGATATCATGAATGAGTTACGTCATCTCATACTATTGCTGCTCCGTCTACCCCTCGCGCTCGTTCCATCCATCCAGCCACAGAGTTGCGGTGAACGGACCGACGGACTTAGTGACTAAACGAACGAAAGACGGAGAGAACAAGTGTTCTCCAGGATATACTGAAGGTCACCGTCCCGTTCCTTCCATCTCTCTGCGTCATTTGCTTCGCTAGGTTTCAACTCCTGTATGGCATCGATGGAGTCTAGTCCTACTCGCAAGCGAACCTCACATCCTGTTCATGCCGAGAGCGATGCCGGTTCCTACGCATCTGGCGGAGAGTCTCATGGTGCTGGTAAGAAGCTTGTTAAGCTCGAGCACGCGCCACCTCTAGAGCATGACCACAAAACCGAAAGAAGGGTCGCAACCCAGCCTGCGGAAAGCCCGACAAGTCTTCGGGTGAAAGAGGAGTCATCGCATCGCACAAAGAGTAGACACCATCATCATCACTACCGTCGTCATCGGCATCACCGCCGTGGGTCCTCACTGACCTCATCATCTTCCTCATCGTCGTCATCTTCAGATGACTCGAATAGTTCGGATGATGAACTTGACAACATTCCGGACGCTGAAGAGAGAATCCAGAAGCTGTTAAACCAGCTCGCAGAATTTGAGCAACGGCGTAGCCAGCGTCGGGAAATGATCAAAATGTTGGAGCAGCGCAGCACCCTAGGGATCACCTTTGAGCAAGCCAAGGCAATCTTGGCTGCCGAGGCGCAGACCTTGGGCAGCGTGACCAAGCAGCTTGAGACTCCCCAGAGTCGTCTCGACATGACCAACTTTTGGCGAAGTATTGCCCCCCAGCGTGACTGGAAAGGACCCACGCGCGCAAGATGACGTGACTGCATCGCCGATAAGGTTAACTGTCAATCCAAAGAGCTCAGGATGTGCTCGCATTCATGCATGTACAGTAGGGATTGTTTTTATAAAAGGTACACACACCACGCAAGAATTGTTTCATCATCGCATGTTATGTAATAAACCATGTATATTGTTCCTTTCTCCTAATGCGCTGTGGCCATTGCCCTCAGAATGGGCTTTCCGCCACTCAGGGACAGAGTCTACACCTCACACCTGAATCCAAACGACCGTTTTCAAATTTTCTCTCCACATTTCCATCAACGCGAAATAGCGGTATCGTGCACTGTGCGACAGTATAAAAATGGCTACAGAAGTCGAAGCAGAACTGAATGTTCCCAAAATTGTCTCTGCCACGTGCATTGACCCAGAATTTCCTCCACAAAATGTGCTTGACAGGTTCGTACTCCAATGCACTCGGTTGCTTTTCGTATGTTTCAGCCTCTGCATCGCGTGTACGTGGCAGTCCAACAGCAGATACATTGTGACGCATGCTCACGATAACCATTTCCAATCCGCTACTTCCCTTTTAGCGACGAGAAGTCAATGTGGATGACCACAGGACTGTATCCACAGGAGCTCGTTCTGAGCATACCGCATGGCACGAGCCTGTCTAAAGTCCGGACGGTAACGCTGGGTGTGACTTCGCTTGAGATTCAGTACACGGATGGTCCCACAGCAACGAATTTCACCAGCGCGGCCCGGGCCACTTCGATTGAGGATACAGAAGGCCAGGCACAAATGACCACTCTCAACTTCACTAGTAGCATTGCACCCACGTATCTCAAGCTCATCATCCACAAGGGCTCCGGTCCCTTCAGCGCTGTCCGTTATATTGACTTATCACAGTAAGCCGAGCATTAGCTCGTTATGATATTTATAGCAGTTAGCAGATAGAACGACACATAAAAGTCACAAAGTATATGAGTTCACTACTGTAACAACCAAAGGACCAGACTACAACGGCCTGTGCAAGAGTCGCGGGCTCTTCACGATCAAACAGTCGAAATGGAAGGGAACAAGCACCTTCTTGGTCATTCAAGGCTCGTTTCCGTGATGTATCCCACATTAGAACACCGAGAGGCTCTTGAAGCGGCCGCGGTTACCACCGTAGTCCTTGCCTGTTCGGTCCTTATAGTTGTCAAGGAATTCGGTGTAGTTGCCAGGGAATAGCATTGCTGTCATCTGGTACGTCTGTGTCTCAACGTCAAACACTTGTTCGAATCCCAAAATATCAGTGCAAACACGATCAAGGAACCAACGATCGTGGCTGACAATGAAAGAGCAGCCCTCGAAGGAGTTCATCGCCTCCTCCAAAGCACGGAGCGTATCGACATCAAGGTCGTTTGTAGGCTCATCGAGCATGAGCACATTGCAGCCTCGGCGCAAGCTGCGCGCCAGATGCACACGATTGCGCTCACCACCAGAAAGCTGGCCGATTAGTTTCGACTGATCGTGTCCAGAGAAGTTAAACTGTGCGACGTATTTGCGAGCTGGAATCTTTCGACGGTCGTCAAGTTGGACCCACTCATCACCCTGGGTAATTTCTTGCCAAACAGTGTTATCAGCATTAAGCTCTTCTCGCGTTTGCGCGTTGTATCCGAAGACAACGGAGTCTCCAACTGTCACTGAGCCCATGGTAGGGATGAGCTGGCCTGTCAGCATCTTAAGAAGTGTTGTCTTACCAATACCATTGGGTCCAACAATTCCAATAACCTGACCAGGATTAACCTCAAAGGTAATATTCTTGAACAGCCACTGAGGTGCATTGGGATTCGGCTTCTCCTTGCCAAGAGGTGGATACTTCGCAAGCAGCTCCTTCATCTCCTGTTCAGTGTACGTGATTCCACGACCCTTCGCGTCGTTGAAAGCCAAGCCGATATTGCTGAAGCTGATAACCTTATCCTTGAGCTTGGGACCCTGTGGAATGACAAGGGAGCCGCTCTCAACTCGGGAAACGCGCTGCTGCTCCTTGAGAGCTTGAAGCTCTTCAATCTTACGAATGCGGGCCTTGCCCTTTGCCTGACGACCATTGGGTCGCTCTCGGAGCCAGGCAAGCTCGCGTGAGAGAACCTTATCGAGATTTTTCGCTTCACGCTCCGCCTGTTCCTGACGCTTAGCTTTTGCGTCCAACCACTCAGCGTAGTTGCCTTTGAATGGGTAAAACCGCCCATTGGCGATCTCTAAGATATATCCTGCAACATTGTCAAGGAAATATCGATCGTGGGTGATGGCAATCACGAGACCGGGATACTTGTCAAGGAACTGTTCGAGCCATGCCACGGATTCGGAATCCAGGTGGTTTGTAGGCTCATCCAGCAGGAGAATGTCAGGTGCCGATAAGAGCAAACGAGCCAGCGCCACACGTCTGCGCTCACCACCGGAAAGATTCTTCGTAAGGGCATCTGAAGGAGGGCAACGCAGTGCCGCCATGGCAACTTCAACATCATGATCGAGATCCCATATACCCAAATCGTCAATCTTCGCCTGCAACTCGGCCTGCTCTTGCACAAGCGCGTCAACGTCGGCCTCGGGGTCTGCAAACGCTGCGTTTACGGCCTCATATCGGAGGAGCAGATCCTTCTTCTCTCGTACACCATCCAGGACATTCTCGAGGACGGTTTTTTCGTCATCCAGGACTGGCTCCTGGGCAAGGTAACCAACCTTCTTGCCAGGTGCTGGCTTGGCCTCACCATCAAAATTCTTATCAACGCCCGCAATGATCCGCATCAGGGTAGATTTACCTGCACCATTCTTACCCAAGATACCAATCTTAGCACCATGAAGAAACCCGACTGTGATGTCCTTAAACAGGACACGGCCACCGTCAAGGACCTTGGTCACTTCCTGGAGGGAGAATGCGATGTTGCCTTGCTCACCTTCCTTATTAGGCATTGATGACTTTGTGGAGAACGCGCGCGTTGCGTTTGGCGAAAGAGGATACTGATACTGGGTCCCCACACTAAGCCTTTGCGTTGCACATGCCAAAACCCCGCTTCGGACGTCCTGAGTGCTTCGGCTTGTCTCCGATCGCGTGGCTTGAATCTTTAAGCTAGACATAGCCCGAGCGAGTGCAGCATGTCTTCCAAGAGATTGCGTATTATGTTGTGCCGCGGTCTTCGCCACTGCGAGCCTGCGAACCGCAGAACTAGCAATTGTGCGAAACATCAGGACTAGAGTGGGAATCGGAAAAGTAACCAATGGACATAAGCTGCGGAGTCTGTGGTAATTTGGAGACATCCTTCGTGTCCGTGTCTGCGATTCACGGCGATCTGGGCAGTTTTCCACGCAATCACGCCTGCACTCGTGCAATATCCCAAGTTCGAAAAAGTCGTAAACGGCGTTAGAAATCACCAAAGTACCAGTCGTGTTCCTCGGTTGTGCGCTAGGTGAGTGTCTGCTTTTACTTGGTATTCTAGCGCCAACAGTATCGACAAGCGCGATGGACATGACGTCGCCTGTCGTAGAACGCCGCGTCCTTGTGAACTCACACAGGACTTCACATGCTAAACACAACGTTGGTGACACCATGGTCGTGCACTACATCGTGCGCGATCCTGTAAGCGGAAAAGTCCTTTCTGCGTCTCATGCACTGAATTATGGGCTACCACGCACATTCCGACTCGAACAACGTACGTTCTTCGCACAAACTGACCCCTTAGGTTCGACCGCTTCAAGTGTATTCATGCCAGGTTTCTTCAGCTTCACTGGTTTTGCGCCTGGCTGTTGTATAGGACGCTTTGATGGCAGACACACCAATTTTTCAACCAATCTTCATCTTGTTTATTGCGTTGTGCCCTCCTGTAGGTGTACTGGAGAGCGATCTAGGCCGTGTATTGTGTTCTGTACATGAAGGGGAGGCAGTCCTTCTGAGAGTTCGAATCAGAGCAGATGTGGCATCCAGTATGTCGCAAGCTGCCGCTGACTTGGAGCTTCAGCGTCTCAAAGAGAGAGAAGAACGCAAGCTGAGGCGTGAAATGAGGAAGGCTATGAAGCCAGGACGCGACATTGGGTGGTCAGAATGGGCCGAGTTGCCTCCTTCAGATGACGAGGATGAAACAAAGGAAGAACAAAGTCGAAATGCAACCAACAAGGAGGTAGATGTTAGAATCCAGAGCAATCCTGAAGAGCCAGCAAGCATTCCGAGCAGGTACGCTAGCATACCCTCCGGATATCGGAGTCTCGGGAGCCTCTTCCCTTCGCGCGAGAGTGTCGAACGGGCGAAGAAGACCCTTGAACAAGAAGGCGACAAGACTGATTCAGCACTCGCCTTGGTGGCAGAGATGGAAAGTTGCCCGCCAAGTGGTTCAGAAGTTGATATTCTGATCAACTGCCTCCTACATACGAGCAGACAAAATGTGGATGAGAAAGGCCACGCGAAACGAGAGCTTGTGAAATCCTCAGCGCTATTCGGGGATTGGATGACTCCACACCACATTGACCAATTAGATAGGCCGCATGAAACGCATGAAGGTCATCCAGAGGATCCTCGAGCAACTGCGAGGCCAGTTCAAGGGGATGTCGTTCGTATGTTTGTTCGAGTTTCGTCGATCTGTCACGGAGATGGGTTATCTGAACCTGAAATATCGGGCAAAGATGTGCATTTCACCTCTCATGCCACAACAGATGAAGAATTATATGGGCAGATCGCACTGTGGCAAAAGGTTGCAACCTCAAGGCGACCTCTGAAGCTCATTGTCGATGAAGCGAGCAAGCCTAGTAATGAAGTCACTTCTGTGGAGGGCAAGTCGACGCAAGAGCTTGCCGAAAGGAATCCCATAGAAGTTGTCTTAACGATAGGTGGAGATGCCATCATTGGAAGTTGTCGGAGACTCCAACTTGGCGAAGGGCTCCCTTTCGCCCTCGAGCAATGTGCCACAGCGCTTCATCCAGGGACGTCCGCTCGGTTTTGGATTCTCGAACAAAGCATATGGACAAGGCAGCTCCGGACTTACTATCCGGACCTAGAAGAGTTCGCAAGCCAGACCACTGCTACCGTGCCGAAACTATGGCTTTTTATCGAGGCAGAACTGAAAGAGGTCGTATCTCGAGCGAAGCCGCGATATGAAATGAATGCTTTGGAACGTATCATGGCTATGGAGCAGATAAAGGAACGAGCAAATGTGTGGCTCTCGATTGGAATGCCTGAGTTTATTGATCGAGCGGAAGCTCTGTATGACGAGGCGCTTAGAATGGTCCCGTATGACGAGCACATCTTGGGCAAAAAGAATGAATCCAAGCCGACCACATCGAGTCAGACGGATGCTCCTACACGGTCGTCGTCATCATCATCATCATCATCATCATCATCATCATCATCATCATCATCATCATCATCATCATCATCATCATCATCATCATCATCATCATCATCATCATCATCATCATCATCATCATCATCATCA
>Ga0180217_1000751_pt1 | contig 44130 bp, 47 predicted proteins | sample eDN3rd37CBELigOP_FD_128521 | JGI IMG/M metagenome (GOLD analysis project Ga0180217, IMG submission 128521) | Enriched Organic Plus compost microbial communities from Emeryville, California, USA - eDNA 3rd pass 37_C BE-Lig OP (version 2) (version 2) ...
CAACCAGCAGCAGAACAGCCAGCACAGCGACGACGAGGACGACGACGGCACGGGTCGCCGCCGCAACCGTCGCGGCCGCAACCGCAACCGCGGCATGGAGGCCGAGCCGACCTACTCCGAGGACGACGTGCTGGTGCCCGCCGCCGGCATCCTGGACATCCTCGACAACTATGCATTCGTTCGCACGACGGGCTACCTGCCCAGCGAGCAGGACGTGTACGTCTCGCTGTCCATGGTCCGCAAGTGGGGCCTGCGCCGCGGCGACGCGATCACCGGCCAGGTGCGCCAGCCGCGCGAGGGTGAGCGCAAGGAAAAGTTCAATCCGATGGTCAAGGTCGAGTCGGTCAACGGACTGTCGCTGGACGATGCTGCCAAACGCGCCGACTACAGCCAGCTGGTCGCCGTCCATCCGACGGACCGCATCCGGCTCGACGGCCAGGCCGGCGGCACGACTGCTCGCGTCCTCGATCTGGCAGCGCCGCTCGGCAAGGGGCAGCGTGGTCTGATCGTGGCCGGTCCTGGCGCCGGTAAGACCACGGCGATCCAGCAGATCGCGAATGCCGTCACCGAGAACAATCCCGAGTGCCACCTGATGGTCGTGCTGGTCGATCAGCGCCCCGAGGAGGTCACCGACTTCCAGCGCAGCGTCAAGGGCGAAGTCGTCGCCTCGCCGTTCGATCGCCCGGCCGCAGACCACGCCACCGTGACCGAGCTCGCGATCGAGCGTGCCAAGCGGTTGGTGGAGCTGGGCCACGACGTCGTCGTGCTGGTCGACGGCGGCAGCCGACTCGGCCGGGCCTACCTGAGCACGGCCTCGGGCTCGAACCGGTCCGCCGGCAACGAGACCGCTGCGCTGCTGCCGACACGCGCGTTCCTGGGAGCGGCCCGCAACGTCGAGGACGGTGGGTCCCTCACGATCATCTCGACCGTGGCCCCCGGTCTGATCGACGACACCGACGAGCTGATCCACGGCGAGCTGCGCTCGATCGCGAACTGGGTCGTGACGCTCGACCGTTCGTTGGCCGATCAGCGAGTGTTCCCGGCCATCGACCTGGAGGAGTCGGGCACGCGCCACGAATCGGCCTTGGTCGACCCGCAGGAGACCGAGGTGCTCAGGGCGCTGCGCGCCGCGACGGCCGACGATGCCGAAGCGTGCTGCGGTGGATCGGATCCGGCGATCACCAAGCGACTGATCGAGGCGGTCGAGTCCACGTCGTCGAACGCCGAAGCGCTGCTGAAGCTCAAGCAGGGCTGACGTCACCGCCATGGACATCGCGTGGGTCGTGGCGGCTCTGGAAGCCGCCGCGATCGTCGCGCTCATCGTGGTGTGGCGGGTGTCGGTGCGCAAGAGCCGATCGCTGGAACGTCGGCTACGTCGCACCAGCGAATCGACTCGGCGTCGCCGTCGAGCAGCACTGCCGACACCCGAAGCGGCCGTCAAGGCCGTCTGGGAGACCGCCACGCTCGTGCGGGACAAGGGTGTGACGGCAGCTCTGCGCCACTCCATCAACGACATCGCCGGGTGGGCCGAGGTCGAACGCTCCAGCATCGTGGAGCTGGCCGGCGTCGACGGCTGCGTGGCGATCGCGTTCAGCGACATCGAGGGATCCACCGCGCTCAACGACAAGCTGGGCGATCGTGCATGGAACGCCGTGCTCAAGCAGCACGAGAAGGTCGTCGCCAAGTACGTCGCACGACATCACGGTCACATCGTCAAGAACCAGGGTGATGGATACCTGCTCGCCTTCGCGACGGCCGAGCAGTCGGTGCGCTGTGCCATCGGCATCCAACGAGCCCTGGCCAAGCAGGCGCGCCCGGTCCGGGTCGGTCCGTCGATCTCGGTGCGGATGGGCATCCACTACGGTTCGGTCGTCCATCGCGACAACGACATCTTCGGCCGCAACGTGGCCTTCGCGGCACGCGTCGCAGGTCTGGCCGAAGGTGGAGAGGTGCTGGTCAGCGGCGAGGTCGTCGACCAGCTGGCCGACGTGGACGACCTGGACCTGCGGTTGACCGACCTGCGCGGAGTCGAGCTGCGCGGACTGTCCGGCGAGCACGCCATCGCGACGCTGGACTGGCACGACTGATCACGGCTCGACCCGTAGGCTGGGCGCCATGACCACTGCGCACGACTTCTCCGCCACGACGATCGACGGTGCCGAGCGCGCCTTGGCCGACTACCGCGGCAAGGTCATGCTGATCGTCAACACGGCCACGCACTGCGGTTTCACCCCCCAGCTGACGGGCCTGGAGGCGCTGCACGAGAAGTATGCCGATCGTGGCCTGGTCGTACTGGGGTTCCCGTGCGACCAGTTCGGTCACCAGAACCCGGAGGACGACGCCTCGACGGCCGACTTCTGCCAGCGCAACTACGGCGTCACGTTCGACATGTTCAGCATCGTGAAGGTCAACGGCAGCGACGCGCACCCGCTGTACCGATGGCTCAAGAAGGAGAAGAGCGGCCTCGGCCCCAGCGCGATCAAGTGGAACTTCACCAAGTTCCTCGTCGACACCGACGGCCAGGTCGTCAAGCGTTACGGCTCGGCCACCAAGCCTGAGGACATCGAGGCGGACATCGAGGCCCTCCTGCCCGCCTGATCGAGGAGCGTTCGGGCCGTGCAGGAGTCGGAATAGCACGAGGCCGATTTCCGTTGAGACGGGTGTGACTGGCAGACTTGCCCAGTCGCACGTTTGATCCCAGGTTCTGGTTCACGGTCCCGCCCCCATGGACGGCACCGACCCAGCGACCGCTCGAGAGGACACCATGAAGAAGGACATCCACCCCACCTACGTGGAGACCACGGTCACCTGCACCTGTGGCAACACGTTCACCACGCGCAGCACGGCGGAGAGCGGCTCGATCCGCGCCGACGTGTGCTCGGCCTGCCACCCGTTCTACACGGGCAAGCAGAAGATCCTCGACACCGGTGGACGCGTCGCCCGGTTCGAGAAGCGGTACGCCAACCGCGGCAAGTAGCTTCCGTCCAGCGCCGGCTCCACCGATCGGGTGGGGTCGGCGCTGTCGTGTCGTCGGACCACTTTCACCTCAGGAGGCCTGGTGTTCGAAGCCGTCGAGCAGCTCGTTGCCGAGCACGCCGATCTTGAACGGCGCATGGCCGATCCGCAGCTGCACGCCGATCCGGTGCAGGCCAAACGGGTCGGGCAGCGGTACGCCGAGCTGACGGCCGTCGTGACGACCTACCGTGAGTGGCAACAAGCGCAGGAAGACGTCCAGGCGGCACGCGAGCTCGAGATGACCGACGAACTGGCGGACCTGGAACGACGCATCCCCGAGCTCGCGGAGCGACTGCAGCACCTGCTCGTCCCGCGGGACCCGGCGGACGGCAAGGACGTGCTGCTGGAGATCAAGGGCGGCGAGGGCGGTGAGGAGTCGGCGCTGTTCGCCGGCGACCTGTACCGGATGTACTCCCGATACGCCGAGCACCGCGGCTGGCGCACCGAGATCCTCGACTCGACCGAGTCGGCGCTCGGCGGCTTCAAATCGGTCACCGTCGCGGTCAAAGCCAAGGGCACGCCCGAACCCGGTGAGGCACCGTATGCGTTGCTCAAGTTCGAGGGCGGCGTGCACCGCGTGCAGCGGGTCCCGGTGACCGAGAGCCAGGGCCGGATCCACACCTCGGCGGCCGGCGTCCTGGTGATGCCGGAGGCTGAGGACGTCGACGTGGAGATCAACGAGTCCGATCTGCGCATCGACGTCTACCGGTCGTCCGGTCCCGGCGGGCAGAGCGTCAACACCACCGATTCGGCCGTCCGCATCACGCACGTGCCGACCGGCATCGTCGCCAGCTGCCAGAACGAGAAGAGTCAGCTGCAGAACAAGGAACAGGCGCTGCGCATCTTGCGCTCGCGTCTGCTCGAGGCCGCACAGGCCGCAGCCGACGCCGAGGCCGCCGACGCCCGCAAGTCGCAGGTGCGCACGGTCGATCGTTCCGAGCGCATCCGCACCTACAACTTTCCGGAGAACCGGATCTCGGACCACCGCACGGGTTTCAAGGCCTACAACCTCGACCAGGTGATGGACGGCGCACTCGACGACGTCATCGGTTCGCTCGTCGAGGCCGATCTGGCCGACCGGCTCGCCGCGATCGACCCCGCATGACCGGTGTGCGTTCCCAGGCAGAACGCCTGCTCGACCAAGCCGCGGCCCAGCTCCGGGCCAGCGGTGTCGCGTCGCCGATCGTCGACGCCGAGCTGCTGCTCAGCCACGTCCTCGGAGTACCGCGAGCGATGCTGCGGCGGGCCCCGGTCGATGCGCCCCAGCGCGCGATCTATCTGGAGATGGTGCAGGCACGTGCGCAACGTGTGCCGCTGCAGCACATCACCGGCAGCGTCGGTTTCCGGTACGTCGATGTCGAGGTCGGGCCGGGGGTCTTCGTGCCGCGGCCGGAGACCGAGCTGCTCGCCGGGTGGGCGATCGAGTCTGCCGAGCGCGTGCTCGCGGAGGGCCGGCCGCCGGTCGTCGTCGAGCTGTGCGCAGGCTCAGGTGCCATCAGCTTGTCGATCGTCGACGAGGTCCCGCAGGCCCTCGTGCACGCGGTCGAGCTGGATCCGGGCGCGCACGCCTGGGCCGAGCGGAACCTGCACGAGACGGGAGTCGATCTGCGTCTGGGTGACATGGCCGACGCGTTCGGCGACCTGGACGGGACGGTCGACGTCGTGGTCGCCAACCCGCCGTACATCCCGTTGGACGCCTGGGAGTCCGTGGCGCCGGAGGCCCGTGATCACGATCCGGCGCTGGCGCTGTGGTCCGGCGACGACGGTCTCGATGCGATGCGGGTGCTCGAAGGCGTCGCGTGGCGACTGCTTCGCCCTGGAGGTGTCGTCGGTGCCGAGCACGCCGATGCCCAGGGTGACAGTGCGCCCGCGGTCTTCACCGACCGCTGGTCGCAGGTTCGCGACCACCACGACCTGGCCGGGCGTCCGCGCTACGTGACCGCACTTCGGCCGTAGCCGTCCGTGAGCTCCACGTGGTGACGACCGCGCGGCGATGACCTGGCCGCTGTCCGGTCACCACGGACCTCCTACTCACCACGGATTCCACGCACTCCTCATGGCATGCACGCCATGAGGAGTGCGTGAACACCATGACCTCATGGTGTTCATGTGACCAACGCCAGGAGTGGGGGTTGGGGGCGGCTAGAGTCACGTGCCATGGACTGGGGCGAGCTGATCACGCTCACCGTCTCGTCCTTGGTCTCGATCGCGGTCGGCATCGGCGCGGCGCTGGTCCCGATGTTCGTCAACGCCGAGGTCTACATCGTCGCGTTGGCCGCGAACGTCAACAGCCAGACGATGCTTGCGTACCTGATCGTGCTGCACGTCGCGGCGACCACGGTCGGCAAGGCGTTCGTCTTCCAGCTGGCCCGCGTCGGCACCCGCCGTCTCAAGGTCGTCGAGCCGAAACCGCCACGCACGACGTTCGGCCACTGGTGGCAGCGGGCGAAGGAGCGCTACTCGCGCACCCGGTTCGCGGGCTGGATGCGAACCATCAGCGCCCGATTGATCGCGCTGCTGGACCATCGGTACGGCGGGGGAGTGACGGTGTTCTTGTCCTCCCTGCTCGGCGTGCCGCCGCTCGCGATCGTCACGATCCTGGCCGGAGCGTCGAAACAGCCGCGTTGGCTGTTCCTGACGATGGTCTTCGTCGGCCGGTTGCTGCAGTTCCTGGCGATCGCGTTCATCCTGCACGGCCTGCCGTGGTTCGAGGACTTCCGTCACTGGCTGTCCGACCTGTGGTGACGCCGCTCTAGGATGAGCGGGTGCCGCTGTTCGACTGTCGAGATGCCGCCGCCCGCGACGAGGGTCTGCTGGCGGCCCAGCAGGCGCTGCGTGAGGGCAAGCTGATCGTGATGCCCACCGACACCGTGTACGGCGTGGGCGCCGACGCCTTCGATCCGTCGGCGATCGCCAGGCTGCTGGACGCCAAGGGTCGCGGACGACACAAGCCGCCCCCCGTGCTGATCTCGGCGGCCTCGACCCTCGACGCGCTCGCGGTCGACGTCCAACCCTGGTTGCGCGAGGCCGTGGCGACCTTCTGGCCGGGCCCGCTGACGGTGATCTGCCGACAGCAGCCGTCGCTGACCTGGGACCTCGGCGAGACCTACGGCACGGTGGCGGTCCGCGTCCCCGACGACGAGATCGCCGTCGCACTGCTCGCACGCACCGGTCCGGTCGCGGTCAGCAGCGCGAACACCACGGGCGATCCCGCCGCTCGCACCGTGGCCGAGGCCCAGCAGATGCTGGGCGACTCGGTCGAGGTCTACCTCGACGGGGGACCGGTCACGTCCGGAGTGCCGTCGACGATCCTCGACGCAACCGGCCAGACCCCGCGCATCCTGCGAGCGGGCGGGGTGAGCGTGGAGCAGCTGCGCGAGTTCAACAACACCATCATCGGCCCCGATGACGAGGGCGACGGCTAGTGCGCGAGTACCTGGTCGTCGTCGGCGTCGCGCTCGGGGTCACCTATCTGCTGGCGACGATCGCTCGCATGGTCGCCGTGCGATTCGGTGCCGTGGCGCGCGTGCGCGACCGCGACGTGCACTCGATCCCGACCCCGTACTTCGGCGGACCGGCCATGCTCGGCGGTCTGCTGGCCGCGTACCTCGTGGCGACGCACCTGCCGTTCTTGTCGATGGCCGACGACTCGGTGTTCGACGCGGTGCGCGGAGTGTTGCTGGGCGGAGTCGTGATCTGCGTCGTCGGCGTGATCGACGACCTGTTCGAGCTCGACGCGCTGAGCAAGTTCGCCGGACAGGTGCTCGCCGGCATCGTCGTGGTCACGCAAGGTGTCCAGTTCGTCTACCTGCCGCTGTTCGGCAACTACCTGGGTCTGGACCGCGCGCAGGCGACGATCTTCACCGTCGTCTTAATCGTCGCCACGGCCAATGCCGTCAACTTCGTCGACGGACTCGACGGGTTGGCCTCCGGCATGGTCGGCATCGGAGCGGTCGCGTTCTTCACCTACGCCTTCATCCTCGCGGTGCAGAACGGCGAGTCGCGCGCGATGGCGGCTGCGCTGCTGACCGCATCGCTGGCGGGGGTGTGTCTGGGCATCCTGCCGCACAACTTCTTCCCGGCCCGCATGTTCATCGGCGACTCGGGATCGATGCTGATCGGATTCGTGCTGGCCTGTTCCTCGATCAGCCTGACGGGACAGTTCCCCGCCACCAGCATCCGCCAGGGCGTCGGTGGCGCCGAAGCCAGCTTCCTGCCCGCGCTGCTGCCGCTGATCCTGCCGTTCGCGATCCTGATGATCCCGTTCGTCGATCTCGCCCTGGCCGTCGTGCGGCGCACCAGGGCCGGCCGGTCGCCGTTCAGTCCCGACAAGATGCACATCCACCACCGGTTGCTGGAGATCGGGCACTCCCACCGCCGCGCCGTCCTGCTGATGTACATGTGTGCTGCGCTGGTGGCCTTCGGCAGTGTCGTCATCAGCTTGTTCAGCGGGTGGCAGTCCACCGTCGCGTTCGCGGCGCTGACCGTGCTGACGATCTGCGCCATGTTCTTGCTACCCCGGGTCGAGAAGCGCATCTGGGGCAGGGCGGACGTCGCATGAACGTGGCCATCGGCGTCGTCCTCGGCATCGGCGTCGCCGTGATCTTTCTGGGCTCGACACCCCTGCTGCTGCGGCCGCTGGTGAACGCCAGCACGGCCTTCTCCCCGCTGTCGGCGCTGCTGTTCTTCGCGGTCAAGGCGGTCGCCGCCACGGTCGTGCTGGCGCTGCTGTTCGACGTCGGGGGAGTGGCCGACCACGTCGACCTGGCGGCGTTCGGCACCAGTGCCGCGGTGGCCTCGATCCTGTGGACCGGTTGGCAGCTGCGCCGCTTCCGGCGGGACCGCACCCCCACGTACGACCTGGGTGAGAACGAGCAGTGACGTACTGGTAATCTCACCCGTGCGCGGCGACGGGATTCTCGTCCGCCGGGTGATGACGCAGGCCGACCCAACATCGGCCGACCTCCGCAGAGATCCAGCGCCACAGAAATCAAGGTGAACGCGTGACACTCACGTCCACGGTCTTTTGGGCTTCGTCGGGCCCGCCCAATCCTGGCCCGCGCGACTTCGACTTGCCGGGCGTCTTCAACATCGGCGAGCTGGCGGTCACCAAGCCGATGCTGCTGATCGTCCTCTCGGCCGTGATCGTGTCCGTGCTGTTCTACGCGATGGCACGCCCTGCCGCCGTGGTCCCCGGCCGCCTGCAGTTCGCCGGCGAGATGGCCTACGACTTCGTCCGCAATTCGATCGCACGTGAGTCCATCGGGTCGCACGACTTCATGAAGTTCGTGCCGTACCTGTTCACGCTGTTCCTGTTCGTGCTGGTCAACAACTTTTACGGCATCATCCCCTTCCTGCAGTTCCCGTCGATGTCGCACATCGGATTCCCGATCGCGCTGGCGCTGCTGACCTGGTTGATCTACAACGGCGTCGGCATCGCTCGGCACGGACTGTTCGGCTACTTCAAGCACGAGACGGTGCCCGGCGGGGTCAAGGGCCCGATCCTGCTGATCCTGATCCCGTTGGAGTTCTTGTCCAACATCATCGTCCGCCCGTTCACGCTGGCGCTGCGTCTGTTCGCCACGATGTTCGCTGGTCACCTGCTGCTGATCCTGTTCGCGCTCGGCGGCGAGTACCTGATCTTGCACTACTCACCGACCGCCGTCGGCATTCCGGCCGGTATCGCGTCGGTGCTGCTGGGCATCGGTGTCAGCTTCCTCGACATGCTGATCATGGGTCTGCAGGCGTATGTCTTCACGCTGCTGTCGGCCATGTACATCGGCGAGGCGCTCGCCGACGAGCACTGACAGCCCGCACCACCGTCCGTCGCCCGGCGGACCCCACAACTTCACACCGAACCTCCAAAGACGCATGTCGCGTCACAACGAAAGGAAAATGCCGTGGGAGGCACTCTCAACATGATCGGTCTCGGCCTGGCCGCGATCGGTCCTGCCATCGGCGTCGGCCTGATCTTCGCCGCGTACGTCACCGGCGTCGCTCGCCAGCCCGAGGCTCAGAGCAAGCTGCAGGGTATTGCGATCTTCGGCTTCGTCCTCGCCGAGCAGTTCTTCATCATCTCGCTCGCCCTTGCATTCGTCCTGAAGGCCTGACCACACCGAGAGCGGAGTTCTCATGATTTCGACGCGCCTGGTCGCGGCGACGGAAGGGGCCGAAGACCTCAACCCGTTGGTGCCGCACACGGCCGAGATCATCCTCGGTCTGGTCGTCTTCGCGCTGCTGTTCTTCATCGTCGCCAAGAAGATCGTCCCGATGTTCGAGAAGGCGTACGCCGAACGAACCGCGGCGATCGAAGGCGGCATCGAGGATGCACAGCGGACCCAGAAGGAAGCCGACGAGGCGCTGGCCAAGTACAACGCCCAGCTGTCGGAGGCCAGGTCCGAGGCCGCAGCGATCCGCGAGGACGCCAAGGAACAGGCAGCAGCCATCAAGGCCGAAGCCCGAGCCGAGGCCCAGGCAGAGGCCGAGCGCATCGTCGCCACGGCCCACGCCCAGATCGAGGCCGAGCGCTCGCAGGTCATCGCCCAGCTGAAGGGCGAGGTCGGTTCGCTGGCCACCGACCTGGCCGGTCGCATCGTCGGTGAGTCCCTCGAGGACGACGACCGTCAAAAGCGCACGGTCGAGCGGTTCATCGCTGAGCTGGAGGGGTCGGCCAACTGATGCGACAGATGCGCGGAATTTCGGCGGAGTCCCTCACTCAAGTGCTCGCCGCCGTCGACACGGTCAAGGACCCGGGTGCGGTCGCGCCCGAGCTCTTCGCCGCGGTCGACGCCATCGACGGCACGCCGGCGCTGCGCCGCATCCTGACCGACCCGTCCACCGAAGCCGGCGCCAAGCAAGGCCTGGTCAAGAACGTCTTCGGCAGCAAGCTCAGTGCCGCTGCCCTGACGGTTCTCGACGCTGCGGTGGCCGGACGCTGGGCGTCGTCACGCGATCTGACCGACGGGCTCGAGACCGCCGGTGTCGCGGCGCAGGTCGCTGCGGCCGACGCCGCCGGTGACCTCGACGCGCTGGAGTCGCAGCTGTTCGAGATCGGCCGGCTGGTGCGATCCGACGACGAGCTGCACGGCGTCGTCTCGGACCGGTCGGTCCCGGCCGATGCCAAGGCTTCGCTGCTGACCACGCTGCTGTCGGGCAAGGTCACGGCGCCGGCTCTGGCGCTTGCGGTTCAGGCCGTCCGGGCTCGCGCCGGCTCGTTCGAGAAGACCCTCAGCACGTTCGGCGAGGTTGCTGCCGAACGCCGCAACCGGCTCGTCGCCGAGGTCCGGGTCGCCCAGGCACTCGATGCCGCCCAGGCCGACCGGCTGGCCGCGGCGCTGGGTACCAAGTACGGGCGCGACGTCCACCTCAACATCATCGTCGACCCCTCGATCGTCGGAGGCATCGCCGTCTCCGTCGGTGACGAGGTCGTCGACGGCACCATGTCCAACCGCCTCGAGACCGCCCGTCGGCAGCTCGCTGGCTGAAACACCCTTACAGAAGGCAGGCACACACCATGGCCGATCTCGCGATCAGCCCGGACGACATCCGCGGCGCGCTGCAGAAGTTCGTCTCCGAGTACAAGCCCGACGCTGCCAAGACCGAAGAGGTCGGCGTGGTGTCGGAGGCTGCTGACGGCATCGCCCGTGTCGAGGGACTGCCCTCGGCGATGGCCAACGAGCTCCTCGAGTTCGAGGACGGCACGCTCGGCCTGGCGCTGAACCTGGACGTCCGCGAGATCGGTGTGGTCATCCTCGGTGACTTCGCCGGCATCGAGGAGGGCCAGAAGGTCCGCCGCACCGGCGAGGTCCTCTCGGTCCCCGTCGGCGACGGCTACCTGGGTCGCGTCGTGGACCCGCTCGGCAACCCGATCGACGGACTGGGCGACATCACCACCGACGGCCGCCGCGCCCTGGAGCTGCAGGCTCCGACCGTGGTGCAGCGCAAGTCGGTCCACGAGCCGCTCGCCACCGGCATCAAGTCGATCGACTCGCTGACCCCCATCGGCCGCGGCCAGCGTCAGCTGATCATCGGCGACCGCCAGACCGGCAAGACCGCCATCGCGATCGACACCATCATCAACCAGAAGGAGTTCTGGGCGACGGGCGATCCGACCAAGCAGGTGCGGTGCATCTACGTCGGCATCGGCCAGAAGGGCTCGACGATCGCCTCGGTGCGCGCCGCGCTCGAGGAGTCCGGTGCCCTGGAGTACACCACGATCGTCGCCGCTCCGGCGTCCGACTCAGCGGGCTTCAAGTACCTGGCCCCCTACACCGGCTCGGCCATCGGTCAGCACTGGATGTACCAGGGCAAGCACGTCCTGATCATCTTCGACGACCTGTCGAAGCAGGCCGAGGCCTACCGCGCCGTGTCGCTGCTGCTGCGCCGCCCGCCGGGCCGTGAGGCCTACCCCGGCGACGTCTTCTACCTGCACTCGCGGCTGTTGGAGCGTTGCGCCAAGCTCAGCGACGACCTGGGCGCCGGCTCGATGACGGGCCTGCCGATCATCGAGACCAAGGCCAACGACGTCTCGGCGTACATCCCGACCAACGTCATCTCGATCACCGACGGTCAGATCTTCTTGCAGTCCGACCTGTTCAACGCGAACCAGCGTCCGGCGGTCGACGTCGGCATCTCGGTCTCGCGCGTCGGTGGTTCGGCCATGACCAAGGCGATGAAGGCCGTCACCGGCTCGCTGAAGGTCGAGCTGGCGCAGTACCGCGCCATGGAGGCGTTCGCGATGTTCGCCTCCGACCTCGACGCCGCCTCGAAGGCCCAGCTGGCCCGTGGCCAGCGCCTGATGGAGCTGTTCAAGCAGGGCCAGTACGCCCCGTTCCCGATGGAGCAGCAGGTCGTGTCGATCTGGGCCGCCACGACGGGCAAGCTCGACGCCGTCCCGGTCGCCGACATCAGCCGGTTCGAGTCGGAGTTCCTCGACCACGTCAAGCGCACCGCCGGCGGCGTGCTCGACGCGATCCGTGAGTCCGGCAAGTTCGAGGACGACAACGAGCAGGCGCTCGAGCAGGCCTACGAGGCGTTCCTCGACCAGTTCCAGACCAGCGACGGCCAGTCGATCAAGGTCGGTCACGAGGAGTTCGAGGCACTTGCCGACGAGGACGTCGAGCAGGAGCAGATCGTCAAGCAGAAGCGAGCTTGATCCATGGCAGCATCCGTACGCGAGCTCCGCGCGAAGATCAGGTCGACTCAGGCGACCAAGAAGATCACGCGCGCCATGGAACTGATCGCTGCGTCGCGCATCATCAAGGCGCAGCAGCACGCGGCGGCGGCGGCTCCGTACGCCCGTGAGCTGACCCGCGCGGTGTCGGCGGTGGCGACGTTCTCCAACGTCGACCACCCGCTGACCACCGAGCGGGAGAACCCGACCAAGGCCGCGGTGCTCGTCATCAGCAGCGACCGCGGACTGGCCGGTTCGTACTCGTCGTCGGTGCTGAAGGAGGCCGAGCGCCTCGCCGAGAAGTTGCACGGTGAGGGCAAGCAGGTCGACTTCTACCTGTCCGGACGCAAGGCCGAGGCGTACTTCAACTTCCGCAACCGCGAGTACGTCACGTCCTGGACCGGCACGTCGGACAAGCCCGAGTACAACACCGCGCGCGAGATCGGCAACGCACTGGTCGATGCGTTCAACGCCGACGAGACGGCCGAGCAGGCCGTGGACGCCGCACGGGCCGTCGACGAGCTGCACATCGTGTTCACGCGGTTCCGATCCATGCTGATCCAAGAACCCGACGTGATCCGCCTGCTGCCGCTGGAGGTCGTCGAAGGTACCGAACCGCCCGGCGAGGACGACCTGCTCCCGTTGTACGAGTTCGAGCCGTCCGCGCACGAAGTGCTCGACGCGCTGTTGCCCAAGTACGTGCACAGCCGCATCTACTACTGCATGCTGCAGGCCGCCGCATCGGAGCTCGCAGCACGTCAGAAGGCCATGAAGTCCGCGACCGACAACGCCGAGGACCTCATCCAGAAGTACACCCGAATCGCCAACCAGGCCCGCCAGGCCGGCATCACACAGGAGATCAGCGAGATCGTCGGTGGCGCGAACGCGCTGGCCGATTCCGCTGAGGAGTGAGAGAGAACATGACTGCAACCATTGACGAGACCGGTTCCGACACGGCCGGCGGCACGACGGGCCGCGTCGCGCGGGTCATCGGCCCGGTGCTGGACATCGAGTTCTCCAGCGACCAGATGCCCGAGATCTACAACGCCCTGCTGGTCGACACCGAGGTCGCCGGCGTCAAGGAGACGCTGACCCTCGAGGTCGCGCAGCACATCGGTGACGGCATGGTCCGCGCCATCAGCCTGCGTCCGACCGACGGCGTCGTGCGCGGCGCCACCGTGACCGACACCGGTGGACCGATCTCGGTCCCGGTCGGTGACGTCACGCTGGGCAAGGTGTTCAACACCACCGGTGCGGTGCTGAACCTCGAAGAGGGCGAGACGCTCGACGTCAAGGAGCGGTGGGGCATCCACCGCAAGGCCCCGGCCTTCGACCAGCTGGAGTCCAAGACGCAGATGTTCCAGACCGGCATCAAGGTCATCGACCTGCTGACGCCCTACGTGCAGGGCGGCAAGATCGGCCTGTTCGGTGGCGCCGGCGTCGGCAAGACCGTGCTGATCCAGGAGATGATCGCTCGCGTGGCCAAGGACCACGACGGCGTGTCGGTGTTCGCCGGTGTCGGCGAGCGCACCCGTGAGGGCAACGACCTGATCGCCGAGATGGAAGAAGCCGGCGTCCTGGACAAGGTCGCCCTGGTCTTCGGTCAGATGGACGAGCCCCCGGGAGCGCGGTTGCGCGTCGCCTTGTCGGCGCTGACGATGGCCGAGTACTTCCGCGACGTGCAGAAGCAGGACGTGCTGTTGTTCATCGACAACATCTTCCGCTTCACGCAGGCCGGTTCCGAGGTCTCGACGCTGCTGGGCCGCGTCCCGTCAGCCGTGGGCTACCAGCCCACCCTGGCCGACGAGATGGGCGTCCTGCAGGAGCGCATCACCTCGACCCGCGGTCACTCGATCACCTCGCTGCAGGCTATCTACGTGCCCGCCGACGACTACACCGACCCCGCTCCGGCCACGACGTTCGCCCACCTGGACGCCACGACCGAGCTCAGCCGCGAGATCGCCTCGCTGGGCATCTACCCGGCCGTGGATCCGTTGACCTCGACGTCGCGCATCCTGGACCCGCGGTACATCTCGGCCGATCACTACAACACGGCCAACCGGGTCAAGGGCATCTTGCAGCGCAACAAGGAGTTGCAGGACATCATCGCGATTCTCGGTGTCGACGAGTTGTCCGAAGAGGACAAGACGATCGTCGCCCGGGCGCGCCGCATCCAGCGCTTCTTGAGCCAGAACACCTACGTCGCCAAGCAGTTCACCGGCATCGAGGGTTCGACGGTCCCGATCGACGAGACCATCGACGCGTTCACCAAGATCTGCGACGGCGAGTACGACCACGTGGCCGAGCAGGCGTTCTTCATGTGCGGCGGTCTGGACGACGTCGACGCGAAGTGGGCCGAGATCCAGAAGAACCTCTGATCACGATGGCTGAGACCTTGCAGATCGAGCTGGTGGCCGCGGACCGCGTCGTGTGGTCCGGAGAGGCCACCGAGATCTCCGCACGCACCGTCGAGGGCGACCTCGGCGTGCTGCGGGGTCACGCTCCGCTGCTGTCGCTGCTCGTGCCGGGCATCGTCACGATCCACCCCGCCGACGGCGGCGAGGTCGTCAAGGCCGTCGTCGGCTCGGGCTTTCTCTCGGTGGCCGACGACCACATCTCGGTGCTCAGTGAGGACATCTCGCTGGCCGGCGAGCTGGACAAGGCCGTGATCGAGGCCGAGCTGGCCGCCGCCCGCGAGTCCGAGGACGAGGACGCCATCCGGTTCGCCGAAGCCAAGGCTCTACTCGTCGCCTGACGCCTGAAGGGGGTGTGCCGTGCCACTGTGGCTGTGGCTGGTCGACTCCCTTGTGGTCATCCTGGCGATCCTGCTCGCCATGGTGGTGTGGATCGTGGTGCGCCGCCGGATCCTGATCCGGCGCTCCGGTGCCGCGTTCGACATGAGCGTCAACCGCTACGGCGAGGACGAGGGACAACGACACTGGACCCTCGGATTCGCGATCTACCGCGGACCGGAACTGCTGTGGTTCCGCACGTTCTCGGCATCGCTGAGGCCGCGCCTGCGCTTCGTGCGCGGTGAGGTGACGGTGCACGGACGGCGTGCTCCGCGCGGTCGCGAGACCGAGATCCTGCAAGCCGATCACGTCATCGTCAACACCACCAACACGCTCGGAGTGCGCCAACTGGCGTTGAGCTCGGGGGCGCTGACGGGACTGATGTCGTGGCTGGAGTCGTCACCGCCGGGGCAGCGCGTCAACAACGTCTTGTGACCACGTGCTCCACGCGCGACGGTTGACGTCTCACGACGCCCACGAAACAATCGAGAACAGGCAGCACGAGGGAGCTGCCCCGACCGAGAAGGTGTCACGTGTCCATCAAGCGCATTGCAGCAGCCGCCGCGATCTCGGCGCTCGCACTCGTCGGTGTCGCCCCGGCAGCGCACGCCGCTCCGGGCAACAGCGAGAGGGCCGTCAAGGTCTCCCCGCGCGCGATCGACTGGGACGCCGCCGATCCCGCGCCCCGCGCCATCGACTGGGACGCCCACAAGCCAGTCGTCCAGCGCCTCATCGACTGGGACTGACCGCTCGCGAGTCACTAATTCCCGCTCGCGAGTCGGTAATTCCCGCTCGCGAGTCGGTAATTCTCACTCGCGAGTCAGGAACTGCGCACACGTGCTCACAGTGGACATCGAGCGTCACCGATGAGAGCGTGACCGCCGTACCGACGGTGTGACTCGTCATCGCGAACGAGTGACTCGTCATCGTGAATGAGTGACTCGTCACCGTCTACGGCTCGCGCAAGCGCTCGCCGCTATCCGCTTTACGGCTCGCGCAAGCGCTCGCCGCCGGGCACCCACAGCACGTCCCCGGTCTCCCGGTTCGCGTAGCGGCCCAGGATGAACAGCAGATCACTCAGGCGGTTCAGGTACTTGGCCGTCAGGACGTTCGTCGTCTCGGTGTGCTCGGCGATGGCGGCCCACGTGGAGCGTTCCGCACGCCGCACGATCGTGCAGGCCACGTGAACGGCCGCGGCAGCCGGGGTGCCGCCGCGCAAGATGAACGAGCGCAGCTTCGGCAGATCCTCGTTGTAGTGGTCGCACCACTGCTCGAGACGGTCGATGTAGTCGGGCTCGACCCGCAGGGGAGGGTACTTCGGATCCTCCACGACCGGCGTCGACAAATCGGCCCCGACGTCGAACAAGTCGTTCTGCACATGAGTAAGCACCGCGAGAACGTCGTCATCGAGACTGCCGTCGCGGCGCCCCAGCGCAATGGCGAAGCCGATCTGCGCATTCGCCTCGTCGGTGTCGGCGTAGGCCTGCAGACGCAGATCCAGCTTCGAGGTCTCGCTCATGTCGCCCAGCCGCGTCGTGCCCGCGTCACCGGTGCGTGTGTAGATCCGAGTCAGGTTTACCATGATCACGAGTGTAGGGACCGCTCACCGAGGTCGATGTGAGGCACGACGCCCTGCCGGGCCGGTGACCCGCCACGTGCGGCGCGGTAATCTGGCCGGTATGCCCGAGAAGTCCGCATCCTTGCCCGAACCCGACCGTCCGTGGGTCATGCGCACCTACGCCGGCCACAGCTCGGCGGCGGAATCCAACGCGCTGTACCGCAAGAACCTCGCCAAGGGCCAGACCGGGCTCTCGGTCGCCTTCGACCTGCCGACGCAGACCGGCTACGACCCCGACCACGAGCTGAGCCGCGGAGAGGTCGGCAAGGTCGGCGTGCCGATCCCGCACCTGGGTGCCATGCGCCGGCTCTTCCAGGACATCCCGCTCGGCGAGATGAACACGTCGATGACCATCAACGCCACCGCGATGTGGCTGTTGGCGATGTACCAGGTGGCGGCCGAGGAACAAGGCGTCGACCCGACACAGCTGGCCGGTACCACGCAGAACGACATCATCAAGGAATACCTGTCGCGCGGCACCTACGTCTTCGGTCCCGAGCCGTCGCTGCGGCTGACCACCGACATGATCGCGTACACCGTCAGCCACATCCCGAAGTGGAATCCGCTGAACATCTGCAGCTATCACCTGCAGGAGGCCGGAGCCACACCGACACAGGAGCTGGCCTTCGCGCTGTCGACCGCCATCGCCGTGCTGGACTCGGTCAAGGACTCAGGTCAGGTGCCCGATGAAGACTTCGAGAAGGTCGTCGGACGCATCTCGTTCTTCGTCAACGCCGGCGTGCGGTTCATCGAGGAGATGTGCAAGATGCGCGCCTTCGGACAGCTGTGGGACGAGATCACGCGCGACCGTTACGGCGTCCAGAACCCCAAGATGCGTCGGATGCGTTACGGCGTGCAGGTCAACTCGCTCGGCCTGACCGAGGCGCAGCCGGAGAACAACGTCCAGCGCATCGTGCTGGAGATGCTCGGGGTCACGCTGAGCAGGAACGCCCGCGCCCGCGCCGTGCAGCTGCCGGCCTGGAACGAGGCGTTGGGCCTGCCGCGGCCGTGGGACCAGCAGTGGTCCCTGCGCCTGCAGCAGGTGTTGGCCTACGAGTCCGATCTGCTCGAGTACGACGACATCTTCGACGGCTCCCACGTCATCGAGGCCAAGGTCGCCGAGCTCGTCGAGGGAGCGAAGGCCGAGATCGACCGCATCCAGGCCATGGGCGGCGCGGTCGCCGCGGTCGAGTCCGGTTACATGAAGCAGGCACTCGTGGGTTCCCACGCCGAGCGTCGCGCCAAGATCGAGTCCGGCGACATCAAGGTCGTCGGTGTCAACAGCTACGTCGAGACCGAGCCGTCGCCGCTGACCGAGGACCTCGACGCCGCGATCATGGTCGCCGACCCCGAGGCCGAGGCCAACGCCATCGCCGACGTGCAGCAGTGGCGCAGCGACCGTGATCAGTCCGCTGTCGACGCAGCGCTGCAACGGCTCCAGGCCGAGGCCAAGACCGACACGAATCTGATGGAGGCCACGCTGGCAGCGGTACGCGCCGGCGCCACGGTCGGTGAATGGGCAGGCGCCCTGCGTGAGGTGTTCGGCGAGTACCGTGCACCGACCGGCGTCCAGGGTGTCTCGAGCGCAGCAGAGGCCGGCGCCGAGCTGACGTCGGTTCGTGAAGCTGTCGAGCGCACGGGCCGCGAGCTGGGGACGCGGTTGCGCTTCCTGGTCGGCAAGCCCGGTCTGGACGGACACTCCAACGGCGCCGAGCAGATCGCCGTGCGCGCCCGCGATGCCGGGTTCGAGGTCATCTACCAGGGCATCCGCTTGACCCCCGCACAGATCGTCGCGGCCGCCGTCGCCGAGGACGTCCACGCGGTGGGACTGTCGATCCTCTCGGGCTCCCACATGGAGCTGGTCCCGCAGGTCCAACAGCTGATGCGCGAGGCGGGCTTGGCCGAGGTGCCGATCATCGTCGGCGGCATCATTCCCGACTCCGACGGGCGCAAGCTCGAGGCGTCCGCCATCGCGGCCGTCTTCACTCCCAAGGACTTCGGCATGACCCAGATCATGGGCCGCATCGTCGAGGAGATCCGCAGGGCCAACGGCTTGGCCTGACGGCTCTGCCGCGTCTGGTGCCTGGCGCCGGACAGGTCAGCCAGACCTACGTGGCAACTGCCGTGACGTCTGGCTAGGCTCGTGTCACCGTCAGGCGGCCAGGTCCACCTTGTGTCGGGAGGCGGACTTGTTCTTGTCCTTCTTGACCTTGACCAGCTTGCGCTTCTTGACGGTGTAGCCCTCGGGAAGCCGGCCTTCCTTCATCATCTGAATCGGACAGCGTTTGCAGGCAGGCTTGCTGCTGCAACACTTCTTCTTCGGAGGCTTGGGCACTGGAACAGAATAACAGTGTCAGGTGAGGCTTGCCTGAGCGAATTTGGTCACACGATGGGAGCAGGACATGGCAGCATCGGCGTTCGTCGACAAGCTCAACGAGCAGTTGGGGCACGAGTTCGGCGCCCACCAGCAGTACATCGCCATCGCGACGTACTACGACGCCCAGACCATGCCGCAGATGGCTGGGCTGTTCTACGCCCAGGCGCTGGAGGAGCGCGATCACGCGATGATGATGGTGCAGTACCTGCTCGACAGCGACGAGACCCCGGTGATCCCTGCGCTGGAGGCTCCGCGCAGCGACTTCGCCGACGTCGTCGAGCCGGTAGTCCTGGCCCTGGAGCAGGAGAAGCGCGTCACCGACCAGATCAACGAGCTGACCCGGATCGCTCGAGAGCACAACGACTTCGCCTCCGACCAGTTCATGCAGTGGTTCATCAAGGAACAGGTCGAGGAGGTCGCCAAGATGAGCGACCTGCTGGCGGTCGTCACCCGATCCAAGGACGACTACGAGCGCATCGAGGACTGGGTGGCCCGTGAGGACTCCGGGGACGATAACGACCCGACGGCACCACCGATCGCCGGTGCGTGAGGTACTGCTGCTCGGCGCGGCTGGGCTCGCCCTCGCCGGCTGCGGATTCTCGACCGAGTCGAACGAGGCGTCCGGGAGCGGTTCCGCGACCGAGCTGACCATCACGGTTGGCGCACAGGACGCCGACTCCGAGGTCATGACGCTCACGTGCGATCCGGCCGGGGGAGATCACCCACGGCGCGCAGCCGCCTGTGCGACGCTGCTGTCCGCCGACCCGGAGGTCTTCGAACCCGTCCCGGCCGGCCAGGCGTGCACCATGATCTACGGCGGGCCGCAGACGGCCACGATCGTCGGAGTCCTGGACGGCACGCGGATCGATGCCGCGTTCAGCCGCCAGAACGGCTGCGAGATCGCCCGCTGGGACGCTCTCGGTCCGGACGTCTTCGGCGTTCCTGTTCAGTGAGCCTGCCCCGACCGCACTGATACACCCCAGGGTCGGCCACGGATCCGTGGCCGACCGGAGTGCAGTTCAGTGGATCGGTGTCAACCCAATCCCCCCTCCCACACGTCACTTCACCATGAGCACGGTGTCGCAAGTCCAGGTCGCACTCGACCTCGACGCGTTCGTCGCCGACGACTATCCGAGGGTCGTGGCGGCCGTCGCGGCCATCACGGGAGACCGCGACCACGCGGCTGATGCCGTGCAGGACGCGCTCGTGGGCTATCTGGCCGATCCACCGCGCAAGCCAGTGCGGAACGTCGCTGCCTGGATCACGGTCGTGGCGTCCAATCGCGGCCGCGACAAGCAGCGCAGTCGACAGGCCGAGAAGCGCGCGGTGACGCGGCTGGCCGGTGCGGTCGAGACCCGCTTTGTCGCCGAGCCCGAGGACGGAACCCGGATGCTCGACGTCGACGTCAAGGCGGCCCTGGCCACGTTGCCGGAGCGACAACGGCAGGTCTGCGTCCTGCACTACCTGCTCGACCAGTCGGTCGAGACCATCGCCGAGGGGCTGGCGGTCAGCTCCGGCACGGTCAAGACGCTGTTGCACCGGGCGCGCAAGACGCTGGCCAATCGACTGGGGACGGTGATCGACGATGCCTGATCTCGACGAACTGCTGCGCGAGAGCCTTCGGCGTGACGCGTCGGCGACGCCCGGAGCCTCCCACGACGTCGTGGCGGCCGTCCGCGAACGGCTGGAGGCCGGTGATCGCGGTCTGAGTGCCGGCGCGGCCGGACCGTGGGCACGACCGGCCCGGACCCTGCTCGGTTGGGCCGGGGCAGGAGCACTGGCCGTCGTCGTCGGGGGGACGGTCGGACTCGTCGGTCTGCCGGACAGTGGCTCCGCGGCACGACCGCAGGTGCCAGCCGTGGTGCGGACGAGCCATGGGCTGGACTGCCCGAACGGAAGCCCGGTCGTGGCGTTCGGACCCGGCGACCGGGTGCTGGCGGTGCTGCGAAGCCCGGACGACTCCCACCTCGGCGTTCGCAGCCCGTTCGACCGCGACGACGTCGTCTGGGTGCGGTCCGACGGTGTGGAGCTCGACGACACGGACGCGGCGCGAACGTTGCCGGTCGAGGACTGCGTCGACGGCGAGGTGTCGGCGCTGCCGGCCGACGACGACGAGAAGCCGGCGGCGCAACCCACCGCGACCGCGACCACTCCGCCGACTGCCGGCGACGACCCCGCACCGGACCCAGATCCCAAACCCCAATCGAAACCGAACGCGGCACCGAGGATCACCTCGGCCAAGGTGTCCGGCGATCCGTTCTGCGGCAGCGACCCGGCGTTCGTCGAAGCGATGGCTACGGACGATCACGCCGTCACCGAGGTGGTCATCAGGTGGACCGGCGCCGACACCGGGGGCTGGGTCGCGATGACCCGGACGGGCGGCACCTGGCGGTACACCTACCATCCGCCGTCGACGGCGTTCGGTGACGTCACCTTCACCATTCGCGCCTCCGACGCGCAGGGCCTCAGTCATACCCGATCCGTGACCACGAACGTCGATTGTCTGATCTGAGGAGATGAGGGACATGACGATCACCCCGAAATGGCGGCCATCGGTTGCCGGCGCCGCCGTGCTGCTGATCGCGCTGACCGCCGGCTGGGCCGGATGGTGGCTGTCGGAAGGCTCGCAGGATGCTGCCGCAGGTGGCCAGGCAGCACGTCCGGCGGCCGGTCTGCTCGAGGTCGTCGAGGACGGTGATGTCCCCGACGAGCCCGAGGAGCGAGCCGACAGGGAACCGGACGCGGCGACAGCACAGGACCCGCCGACGACGGCCGCCGAAGATGCCGGCGCACCGACCGAGGCCGGTCCCAGCGCCGAGGCGGCGGAGAGCTCGGGCGATCCCACGGACGTCAGCGACCTGGCCGGCGAGGGCGAGGACTACGGCCCCGAGGCTTCCGGTTCGACCAGTGAGGACGGTGGCTACGTCTTCTACATGCCCGAGCTCGATCCTCGGTACCTTGCCGGCCTGTTCGGCGACGAGGAGGCCGACTGTCCGCCGGAGCTGACTGCGCCTGACGGCACCTGCATCGACTACGGCGACGAGCTGAGCAGGTTCGGGAACGTCCCGATGCCCCCTGGCCACTGACCACCCACCTGACCGAGGAGTTCGACATGACAGTGACGCGAGGCCGATGGATCGCCGGCGCGACCGTTCTGGCCGTCGCCGCCGCGTCGGGACTGGTCGGGCACCGCATCGCCGAACGTGATGGTGGGGGCGACGTCGCACAGGTGCGGACCTTGCCGGTGCTGGCCCCCGTCGACGACCAGCCGGTGGAGCCGGTCACCCCTGGCGAGGCGATGCTGGCGCAGAGCCCGGTCCAAGCCGTCCGGGACGTGCGATACCTCGACGGCGAGCCGCAGCTGGGTGACGACCGGATCAGCGACGTGCTGGCCTCGCCCGACCCGTCCGAGCTGATCGACTCCCCCACGCCGGGCGACGGCGACGGGCTCGACACTCCGTCCGACGACGCGGAGGCGCCGGCGGCCGGGGATGCCCCCACGCTCCGGATGCCCGAGCTGGGCTGGATCGACCTCTCGGACTGGTCATCGACCGACGACCCGTGCGCGCCCGTGGAGGGGGCGCCCGCCTCCGACTGCCCCGACGGCGTCGGGGCGTTCATCGGGCCGTGGCCGCTGCCGCGGATCACACCGGGCACCGTGACGTCGTCCGACGCGGCGGCAGAGGGCGAATCGGCGACCGACACAGACGATCAGGTCGGTGCCGGCCGCTCAGGGTTGACCGAGCAGCTGCCACCGCCTCCGACGACCATCAGTGGTCTGACGGCCGGGCTGATGGTGCTCACCGCCCCGCACCGCGGCGACGTGCGGGTCAACTTCAACGTGCAGCTGCTCGACCCCGGGGAGGAGCCCGACTGCAGCGCACCAGGGGACGATCTGCCGTTGGCCCACGGCGGCGTCGACAGCGGCACGATCCGGGTCGAGGAGTCATGGTTGCGCGAGCACCGCTACGACCCGTCTTTCACGAAGCGCAGCACGATCATCGTGATGGTGCCGGAAGGGCGCCGCATCCTGGGCTGCATCGCCGAGTTCGACGGCGACCGTCCCAGCTGGAACTGGAACCGGGCGCAGCGACGAACGTGGCGCGTGCTGGAATCGCCCGATCTCGCGCGGCCGTCGATCACGGCAGATGTCGTCGGACTGGCCGGGTCGCTCGAACGCGACTCGGTCGAGGTCGTGGTGAAGTGGCCCAACGTGCGGGCGGCCTGCACGGTGGTCCGGGGACCGTCGCGTGCCGGGAACGTCATGGCCGAGGCCGACCACGACGCCGTGTGCAACGGCGACGAGTTCGGCATCACCGGCGGTGACGCCGTGGTGTCCACGCGTGTCCGCTACGACGACACCCTGACGGTCTCCGAGTCGATCCTTCCGCTCGGTGCCGTGAACTGCGGGGGGTGCATCGTCCCGACTGCGAAGCGGTACGACATTCCGCTGCGGATCGAGACCGGACCGGTCCGGATGTGCGGCACCGGCATCCAGGCGCCGTGCGATCCGTTGGCCGCTAACGAATCGGTGGGTACCGCCCACCTCCGCGTCACCTGGGAGCCGGGCGCGTCGAACGGCCGAGACTGGTGGGGCATGGGGGAGCAGGTGCACGAGGACGTCGAGCAGGTCCTGGATCCCCTTCCGCAGATCGAGACGATCAACGAGCAGACGACGTTCACCACGACGGATGCCACGCAGGAGCGTCGCGGCCACGTCGAGGGGCGCTACCGGCTCGTGGTCGATCGCCCGGTCGACTACCGAGTCACGGTCGACGGCGGGTGCTGGGTCGGCGAGGCGATGAGCCCGTTGACCGGACACACCGACGCTGCCGTGGAGCTGACGTTCCGCCGCATGTGCTTCGACGTCGACTACGGCCTGACGATCACCCTCACGGACGAGGCGGGCACGACGGTCACCTACGACCGCACCGACTGGCTGTACGGCACGTTCCGCACGCCCAAGTGGCAACGGAGCGTGGCGATCGGATACACCGTGCGCGTCGAGCTGCCTCCGACCGACGCCTACCTGGTGGAGCGCGTCCTGCTGCGACTGGGCGACCGGACGATCGACCTGACGCCACCGGAAGGGGAGCGGTGCTTCTTCACCGACGTGTTCGACGTCGACCACGCCACGACCGCGGTGGTCGGCGTCGGCCAGCAGACGCCCGTGTCGTTCGAGGTCGACGTGGTCCCCACGCGCTCCGAGGACGGCGCGTGCCGCCGTCCGCCCTACGACTACTACGACGCGGCGCGGATCAGCGCCCGGATCGACATGGCGCAATGGGCGCTGCCGGGCCAGACTGTCGCGATCGACATGCCGCGTGACACGACACCACGCATCGACACGTCGGGAACCGTACGACTGACACCGAAGCGGGTCGCCCGCGTCGTTGATTCAGGACCCAACACCGCAACCAGGAGGTAACACCGTGAGTCTTCGGACCAACTTTGTCCTAGCCGCGACGGTCGTCGCGCTCGGCTCGATGTCGGCCTGTGGTGACGACCAGGCACCTGCGACGCAGACGACTGACGACCAGACAGCAACTCCCGCAGCAGACAGCGAACCGTCCGCGGACGGGCCGCTGACGGTCGAGAACCTCGCGGACCGATGCGAGTCCCTGGTGCCGATCGTGACGACCCTGCGGGCGCAGCCCCCCGTCGAGGTCAAGGAGTCAGAGGCCAAGAACGCGACCGGTGACGGGTTCGAGTACCGGACGGCGCACTGCACCTTCGCGTACGAAGGAGACGACTTCAGCGACCCGAACCGCGTCGACGTCTACCTCGACGCGGCGCCGGACGACATCGCGGGGCTGAAGACGCACTGGGAGTCGATCGCGACCTCGGAAGCGTTGGCTGCGATCGACGGCGCCGACGCAGCCACCTGGTACACCATGACGGGGGTCGACGCGAAGTCGTCGGCCCGGGCGCTGGTCGGTGACAGCATCATCTCGGTCCGGGTCGCGGTTCCCAAGGACATGAAGGACGAGGTCTTCATGTCGAAGACGGCACTGGCCACCGCGCTGCAGGCCGTCGTCGACCTGCGATGAACGACCGGTCATGAGATCGCGCGTCCAGGGGGTCGGTACGTTGATCTCATCACTGCATCATCGTTCCCCGGGAGAATCGCCATGGACCTGTTCGAAATCGACGAGACCGTTCGCCTGCGCCGGGAGGAGGCCGCGGCACGGTTGCGGGCGATCGCCGACGAGATCGCCTCGAAGAACTCGCTCGACGTGACGCGCAGCGGTCACCGGGTGACGCTGTCGGTCCCGGCCGAGGTCGACTTCAACCTCGAGGTCGAGGTCGAGGGAGACGAGAACTCGATCGAGATCGAGATCTCCTGGTAGCGGTCAGAACAGGCGAAGTGACGGGTCGTCGATGCCGCGCAGCTCGTCGTAGTCGACGACGACGCACTCGATGCCTCGATCGGTGGCCAGCGTGCGGGCTTGGGGCTTGATCTCCTGGGCGGCGAAGATGCCGCGCACGGGCCGCAGGTGCGGGTCGCGGTTCATCAGCTCCAGATAGCGGGTCAGTTGCTCGACCCCGTCGATCTCGCCACGACGCTTGATCTCGACCGCGACCGAACCGCCGGCCGCGTCCTTGCACAATAGGTCGACCGGGCCGATGGCCGTCATGTACTCGCGGCGCACCAGGCTCATCCCGTGTCCCAGGGCAGCGGTGTGCTCGGCGAGGAGCTCCTGCAAGTGCTTCTCGACGCCGTCCTTGCGCAAGCCCGGGTCGATTCCCAGGTCGTAGGAGGTGTCGCTGATGATCTCCTCGATGCGGATGCGCAACGTGTCATCGCTCTTGGTGGCCGACACGGTCCACTCCAGGATGCCGTCGTCATCGGAGCCCTCGCGCAGGGTGCACGGTGGGCTCATCCAGTTCAACGGCTTGTACGAGCCGCCGTCGGAGTGGATCAGCACCGACCCGTCGGCCTTGACCATGATGACCCGGGTCGCCAGCGGCAGGTGTGCTGCGAGCCGACCGGCGTAGTCGACCTGGCAGCGGGCCACGACGATTCTCACCGCGGCTGCCTTGTGGTGAGATTCATACTGCGGTTCATCGGCTCCCTGTTCCGGTCGGCTCGGCCTCGCGCTAGTCTTTCACGACCCCTTTATTACCCAGGAGTAGGCATGCAGGAGATCGTCGACCAGATCACGGGCGAGAGCAGCGCCGCGCACATCGCACGCCGGTTGCTGTACCCGTACCTGAATCACGCGGCCACGATGTTCGAACAGGGGTACGCCACGGCGCCCGACATCGACGCCGCGATGCGCTTCGGGTGCGGATATCCGATCGGCCCGCTGGCGCTGATCGACGCGTTGGGCGCCGGCACGGTCGCCGAGGGCCTGAGCAAGCTCTACGCCGAGACCGGCGCCGACGTGCACGAGCCGGTGTCGGTCCTGGCATCGCAGGCCGCCGACGGCTCGACCTTCGCCGCGGCCGGAGCCGCCGATAGCGAGCCGGCGCCGCAGATCCGCCGCACGATCGACAAGGTCGGCGTCGTCGGCACCGGCACCATGGCCTCGGGCATCGTCGAGGTGTTCGCCAAGGCCGGGTACGACGTGACCTTCGTCGGTCGCAGCCAGGACAAGGTCGACGGCGTCGTCGCCGCCGTCACCAAGAGCCTCGACAAGGCCGTCTCCCGCGGCAAGCTCGACGAAGACGGCAAGTCCGCCGTCCTGAGCCGGCTGAACGGTGCCACCGACCGCGACGCGCTGGCCGACGTCGACCTGGTCGTCGAGGCGATCGCCGAGGACCTCCAGATCAAGCTCGAGCTGTTCGCCGACCTGGACCGCATCACCAAGCCCGGCACCATCTTGGCCACGACGACGTCGTCGCTGTCGATCAACGCCTGCGCGGCAGCCACGAGCCGTCCCCAGGACGTCATCGGCATGCACTTCTTCAACCCGGCCGCGGTCATGAAGCTGGTGGAGGTCGTGACGGCCGACGAGACCGCCGACGACGTCGACGAAACCGTTCGTGCGTTGTGCCTGGCGGTGGGCAAGCACCCCGTCTCGTGCGGTGACCGTGCGGGATTCATCGTCAACGCCCTGCTGTTCCCCTACCTCAACGACGCCATCAAGCTCGACGAGGCCGGTACGGCATCGCGCGACCAGATCGACGAGGCGATGAAGGCCACCGGCCTGCCGATGGGGCCCTTCCAGCTGCTCGACGTGGTGGGCAACGACGTCTCGCTGGCCATCGAGCGTGAGCTGGTCGCCACGTTCGGCCACGCCGACTGGGAACCGGCAGCCACGCTGGTGCAGCTGGTCGAGGAGGGCAAGCTCGGCCGCAAGACCGGCGAGGGCTTCCACCAATACTGACAGGCCGTCACCGACGAATTCGGTGCTGACCTGCGTGAACACGTGCTCGCGTGATGTGCTCATCACGTCCGGTCCGGGGTAACCCCACGATGGGTGCATCGTTGCATTAATCGGATGCCGTCCGAACCAGGAGCAACGATGCAGATCACCACGAGCTCGCCCGTCGCGCTGCCGCGCGCAGCGAGTCTGGCTGTGGCGTCTGCGGGCGTCGTGGTCCTCGCGACCACGGGTGGGTTCGGTCCGGCGACCGCCGGTGCGGACGTCGCCGTCCCGCCGCCGTCCGCGGCGAGCGCGGCGTCGCTGGATCAGCACATCCGAGCCCAGGCTGCCCTCGGACGCACGTGCAGCGCCCAGGCGGGCCTGACCGACGTCGTGCTGTTCGAGTCGGCGACGACGCACGACATCGTGGTGCTGACGTTCAACCAGGCCATCGCCGCGACCGCTGCGTGGTCGGGCTGGGTGCGCAGTTACTGCACGTAGGCGTTGGTCTCGAACGGTCGCACGTTCGCGTCTGCGTCGGCGACGGGAGCACTCACGTCGTTAGCATGGGCGGGTGTCTCCTCGTCGCCACAGTCGTCGCCCCGAGCCGGAGCCGCGAGGATTCTCCAGACGGATCGACCGGGTCGAGACACGTTCGGGTCGTCAGTGGCGCGTGCGAGAGCTACGCAGCGCCGAGAAGGAGTACCGCTGCCCCGGCTGCCAGCAGTCGGTCCGCATCGGGGCGACGCACGTGCTGGTGTGGCCGGTCGATCGGCCACTGATCGGTGCCGAGGCCATCGACGAGCGTCGCCACTGGCACACCGCCTGCTGGAGCAGGTTCAGCCCTCCGTGACGGGAGCCTGTTCCTCGGACTCGGCCTTGGCCTCGGTTTCGGCGGTGTCGGAGGAGGACTCCTGCTCGTCCTGCTGGGCTGATGCGTCCTTCTTGGCTGCCGCGGGGACCTCGGGGGCGAAGCTCGCGACGATGTCGCGCAGCTGACCCATCTGGGACATGATGCCGTCGCGCTTGCGCTGCAGGTCCTCGACCTCGGCGCGCAGCAGGCGAGTCTGGCGTTCGGTCTCGGTCACCGCAGTGGTCCGGATGTGCTCGGCGTCGGCTCGGGCGCCTGCGAGCAGCGTCTCGGCCTCGCGCTGAGCATTCTCCAGCAGCTTGGCGGCGTCGGACTCCGCGCTTTCACGAGCCTGCGCCGCCTTGGCGATCGCGTCGCGGGATCGGTCGTCCGCGGCCTTCGCGCGGGCCTCGGCGTCAGCGACCAGCTTGGCCGTCTGCTCGGTGGCAGCCGCATGGTTCTCCGTGGCCTCACGGGCCAGCCGTTCTTTCTCGACGGCCAGCACACGTCGAGCCTCGGTGACCTCACGGTCGGCAGCGGCCCGGGCCTGCTCCACTTCTCGGGTCGCGGCGATGCGCAGGTTCTGGGCTTCCTGCTCGGCGGCCAGCTTGACCTGGGCGGCCTCGCGTTCGGCCTGAGCCCGGGCGTCCTCGGAATGGGCCTTCGCATCGGCGTTGAGGGCCTCGGCGTCGGCCAGCAGCTGCTTGCGCTTCTCCTCGATCTCGCTGATCGCCTCCGCGCGGACCTGCTCGACCTCTCGTCGTGCCTCGGCGCGCACCGCAGCAGCCTCCTCCTCGGCTGATCGGATCAGCTCCTCGGCTTCCCTGACGGCGCGGGTACGGACGTCCTCGGCCTCCTGCTCGGCCAGGCCGAGCAGCTGCGCAGCATGCGTGCCCAGGCCCGTGTAGGTGGGGCGTTCGACGGCTTCGACGCGGTCCTTGAGCTTCTCGATCAGATCGCGCAGCTTGGCGTTCTCGTCCTCGACGTCCTTGAGGGCCAACGCAGCGCGCTGCAGCTCTCCGCTCTGGGTCCGCGCCCACGCGTCGACGGCGTCGCTGTCGTATCCGCCGCGGCGGGCCAGCGGGAAGCTCACGTCGGCCGAGCGAGCGGCAGCGTCGAGAGCGCGGGTGGAGGTGCTGTCAGACATGTTGTTCCCAGGGTGATCGAACCGTCGGATGGACCGTCGTCAGCATACCGGTCGAAGCCGCTGTCGCAGACGGCCGACGGGGTCGCACCGCCGAAGCGGAGCGACCCCGTCGGGACGGTGATTCCTCAGATACCGCGGAACCGGTTGATCTGCGTCAGGTGCTTGGCGCGCTTCTCCTCATCACGCACGCCCAAGCCTTCCTCGGGGGCCAGGCACAGCACGCCGACCTTGCCCTGGTGCAAGTTGTGGTGCACATCGAGCGCGGCCTGACCGACATCGGCCAGCTTGTAGGTCTTCGACAGGGTCGGATGGATCTTGCCCTGGGCGATCAGCCGGTTGGCCTCCCACGACTCGCGGTAGTTGGCGAAGTGGCTCGACACGATCCGCTTGAGGTTCATCCACAGGTAGCGGTTGTCGTACTCGTGCATGTAGCCGGTCGTCGACGCGCACGTCGTGATCGTGCCTCCCTTGCGGGTGACGTAGACCGAGGCGCCGAACGTCTCGCGACCGGGGTGCTCGAAGACGATGTCGATGTCCTCGCCGCCGGTCAGCTCGCGGATCTTCTTGCCCAGCCGCTGCCACTCCTTGGGATTCTGCTTCGTACCGTCCTCGTTCCAGAACTTCCAGTTCTCCTCGGAACGGTTGATCACCATCTCGGCGCCCATGCTGCGCACGATCTCGGCCTTCTCCTCGTTGGAGACGACACAGACCGGGTTCGCGCCGCCGTTGAGGGCGTACTGCGTGGCGAACCCGCCCAGACCGCCCGAGGCGCCCCAGATCAGCACGTTGTCGCCCTGTTTCATGTTGCCGCCGTTCTTGGAGACCAGCTGGCGGTAGGCGGTGGAGTTGACCAGACCGGGGGAGGCGGCCTCCTCCCAGGTCAGGTGGTCGGGCTTGGGCATCAGCTGGTTGGCCTTGACCAGGGCGACGTTCGCCAGTCCGCCGAAGTTGGTCTCGAAGCCCCAGATCCGCTGCTCCGGATCCATCATGGTGTCGTCGTGACCGTCGGCGCTCTCCAGCTCCACCGACAGGCAGTGCGCGACGACTTCCTGGCCGGGCTTCCACTTGGTGACGCCAGGGCCCGTGCGCAGGACCACGCCGGCCAGGTCCGAACCGACCACGTGGTAAGGCAGGTCGTGACGCTTGGTCAGCTCCGACAGGCGGCCGTACCGCTCGAGGAACCCGAAGGTCGGGACGGGCTCGAAGATCGAGGTCCACACGGTGTTGTAGTTGATCGCCGAGGCCATGACGGCCACCAACGCCTCACCCGGGCCGAGCTCGGGCAGCGCGACGTCCTCGACATGGAGCGACTTGCGCGGGTCCTTGTCCCGAGAGGCGACCCCCTCGAACATGTCGACCTCGTCCTTGTGCACCGTCGCAGCGGTGTAGTGGTCGGGCAGCTCGAGATGGCCGAACTCCTCCGGCGCGGTGTCGCCGGCGAGGATGGCGTCGAGGATCTGTTGCACGGGTACCTCCGGATAGACGTCCGAACGAAGAAGACGTTCTGGAAAGAGACGTTCTGGGCGATGTTACGCACCGGTCACCTCGGTGGGCCACGGAAAAGCCCTGTGACACCAGTCTCAGTGCCCCTTCGGTGTGGGGCGACCGGCGCGCGCGGTCAGTGGTGGGCGGCGGGCTGGACGAGCTCGACCAGGACCCCACCGGCGTCCTTGGGGTGCACGAAGTTGACGCGACTGTCGGACGTTCCGCGCTTGGGCACGTCGTACAGCAGGCGAACTCCGCGTTCCCTCAACGTCGCGGACACGGCGTCGATGTCGGCGACGCGGTAGGCCAGCTGCTGGATGCCCTGACCGTTGCGGGCCAAGAACTTGGCGATCGTCGACTCCTCGCTCAGCGGCGCCAGCAGCTGGATGCACGAACCGGAGTCGCCGACGGCGAGCATCGCTTCACGGACGCCTTGCTCCTCGTTGACTTCTTCGTGGATCGAGTGCAGGCCGAACGTGGACGCGTAGAACTCCAGCGCCTCGTCGAGGTCGGGGACGGCGATGCCGACGTGGTCGATGGCGAGCAGCAGGTGCTCGGGAACCAGGGGAACGGTGGACTCGGACATGTCCCCGAGGGTAGGGCACCGCGAGCACCGACCGCGGTGCCCGGGCCCCGGCGTGATTGATCGCACATCCGGTGACTCGGCCAGTTCGCGCTCGGTACAGTGGCCGCAAACGACTTCAGCTAGGAGCACTCATGACTCAGTCCGTGATCGTCGCCGGCGCGCGCACCCCCATCGGCCGCCTGCTCGGTGGCCTCAAGTCGTTCTCGGCGGCCGACCTCGGCGCCATCGCCATCAAGGGTGCCCTCGAGAAGGCCGGCGTCAGCCCCGAGCAGGTCGAGTACGTCATCATGGGTCAGGTCATCCAGGCCGGCCAGGGCCAGAACCCCGCCCGCATGGCCAGCGTCGGCGCGGGCATCCCGATGTCGGTTCCCACCATCACCGTCAACAAGGTGTGCCTGTCGGGCCTGAACGCGATCGCCCAGGCCGACCAGCTGATCCGTGCCGGGGAGTTCGACATCGTCGTCGCCGGCGGCATGGAGTCGATGACCAACGCGCCGCACCTGCTGCAGAAGTCCCGCGAAGGCGTCAAGTTCGGTGACACCGCGCTGGTCGACTCGATGGCGTACGACGCGCTGTTCGACCAGTTCACCAAGCAGCCGATGATCAACCTGACGGACGGCTGCAACGCCGCGGCACAGCAGTTCACGCGCGAGGAGCAGGATGCGGTGGCTGCCGCGTCGCACCAGCGCGCTGCTGCCGCCCAGAAGAACGGCCTGTTCGACGACGAGATCGTCCCGGTGGAGATCCCGCAGCGCAAGGGTGATCCGATCGTCGTGTCGGTCGACGAGGGCGTGCGCGGTGACACGACGGTCGAGTCGCTGGCCGGGCTGCGTCCTGTGGTCAAGGACGGCACCATCACGGCCGGTTCGGCCTCGCAGATCTCCGACGGTGCCGCCGCCGTGGTCGTCATGAGCAAGGCCAAGGCCGAGGAGCTGGGACTGACCTGGTTGGCCGAGATCGGCGCCCACGGCCAGACCGCCGGCCCCGACTCGTCGCTGCAGCTGCAGCCGGCCGCCTCGACCGCTCGCGCGCTGGAGAAGGAAGGCATCACGGCCGCTGACCTGGACCTCGTCGAGTTCAACGAGGCCTTCGCGGCGGTCGGCATGGCGTCGGCTCGCGAGCTGGGCATCTCCGATGACATCGTCAACGTCAACGGCGGCGCGATCGCGCTCGGTCACCCCGTCGGCATGTCCGGCACCCGCGTCGTGCTGCACCTGGCCAACGAGCTCAAGCGTCGCGGTGGCGGCGTGGGCGTGGCTGCCCTCTGCGGCGGCGGCGGTCAGGGCGACGCGCTGATCGTGCGCGTGCCCAAGGCCTGACCGGCATCTGAAGTCAGCTCCGTGGGCCGCCCCTCCGACGACGTCTCCGCGCTCATCGCGGAGGTGGTGGACGGGGGGCGGCCTCGCGCTGTCGCCCGGCTCATCTCGCTGATCGAGGACCGGACCGAGCACGCCCGGCCGATCAGCGCCGCGTTGGCCGCGACGGCGGGCCGGGCCCACGTCGTCGGCATCACGGGTTCGCCCGGCGTCGGGAAGTCGACGTCGACCTCGGCGTTGGTGACGGCGCTGCGGGCGACGGGCCGGAAGGTCGGCGTCCTCGCGGTCGATCCGTCGTCACCATTCACCGGTGGCGCCCTGCTGGGTGATCGGATCCGCATGCAGGAGCACGCGACGGACGACGGCGTGTACATCCGGTCGATGGCCAGCCGCGGACACCTGGGCGGTTTGTCCGCGTCCGCCCCGCAGGCGCTGCGGGTCTTCGACGCCGCCGGCTGCGACGTGGTGCTGGTGGAGACCGTCGGCGTCGGTCAGTCCGAGGTGGAGATCGCGGGGATCGCTGACACCTCGCTGGTGCTGCTGGCGCCGGGGATGGGCGACGGCATCCAGGCCGCGAAGGCGGGGATCTTGGAGATCGGCGACATCTTCGTGGTCAACAAGGCCGACCGTGACGGGGCCAACACGACACGTCGGGAGATCCGGACGGTCATCTCGATGACCGATCGTGCCGAAGGAGCCTGGCACCCGCCCGTCGTCATGACGGTGGCCACGAAGGCCGAGGGCGTCGACGAGGTGGTCGAGCAGATCGACGCCCACCGCGCGCACCTGGAGCGCTCGGGCGAGCTCGGTCGCCGGCGTCTGGCCCGCGTCCGGCGTGAGATCGAGGCGCTCGCGCTGTCGGTCGTCCAGGATCGTTTCGAGCAGCGACGCAACGGCTCAAGCCTGGACGACCTGGCCCATGACGTCCTGGCCGGCACCTGCGACCCCTACACCGCGGCCGACCAACTCGTCGCCGACCTGGCCTGAACCCCCGAATTTTGCGGGGTCGTGCACGGGTCCGAGGCCCGAGACCGGTGCATCACCCCGCAAAATTTGGGGGTTGGTCCCGGGAGACGACTCGCCGCGTCGGTCCGTCACTTTCGCGGCGCTTTGCGACAGGATGGACAGGTGCTGAAAAGGGTCGTCACGCTGCTCGTCATCGGGTTCGGCGTCTATTACCTGTTGACGGCGCCTGAAGGGGCCGCCGACGCGATCAGCAACGCCGCGGGGGCCGTGATCGAGGGATTTGAGCAAGTCGGCGTCTTCGTCAACGAGCTGATCTCGTAGTCACATGTTGCGCTGGCTGCTGGATCGGCTGCCCGAGCAGCAGGTCGATGCCCATCTGCTGTCCGACGAGGGCGAGCACGTCATCGACCTGGTCCGCAAGCATCCGGTCGTCTACTGGTTCGCCACGCTCGAAGCCGTCGGCGTCGTGGCGCTGTGGCTGCTGGCGCTGGTCGGGCCCATCGAGTGGGGCTGGTTCTTCATGGTCGGTGCTCTGGTGCTCGCCCTTCACGCGCTGTACGTGGTGCTGCGCGAGCACCGGGACGTCTTCGTCATCACCAACATGCGCGTGTTCCGGGCCAGCGGCGTCTTCTCGGTCCGCATCGCGACGATGCCGATCAGTCGTATCCTCGACATCACGGTCGACAAGCCCCTGCTCGGCCGGATGCTGGGGTACGGGCACTTCGTCTTCGAGTCGGCCGCTCAGTCCCAAGGACTGCGCGACATCCGGTTCATCGGTGACCCCGACGGCCGCGACCTGACGATCCAACGCGTGGTGCAGCAGGCCGGACTGCGGGGCCGCGTCGACCAGCGGCCTGGTGGGCCGAACGCGCACTGACCACACAGGCCCAGGTCGCCGGGACGACGTCGCCCCCTTCGACCCATGCTGCGGCAGTTCGGCGGACTGCCGTTCCGGCTCGTTCCACCGGCTTCTTAGACTGGTCACATGACTTATTCTCGCCGTGGAGCCGTCGACCTGTCCGCCTTGGGCCAAGCCGCCGCACCGACGACCTCGGGGGAGTCCGGGGCAACGGCGGGAGGGTCGTACGCGGTCGACGTCGATGAGCAGAACTTCCAGGACGTCGTCCAGTCGTCGCTGAACCACCTGGTCGTCATCGCGCTGTGGTCGCCGCGATCGCCGCAGAGTGCCGAGTACAACTCCCAGGTCGGTGCCGTCGTGGATTCCTATGCGGGAAAGATCCTGCTCGCCACGATCGACGTCGACGCGAACCCCCAGGTGGCCCAGGCATTCGGCGTGCAGGGCGTTCCGACTCTGGTCGGTCTGGTCAAGGGCCAGCCGGTCCCGTTGCTGCAGGGCACGGCCGACGAGGCGCAGCTGCGCCAGGTCTTCGACGAGCTGGTGACGATCGCCGTGCAGAACGGCGTCGCGGGTCGGGCCCAGCCGACGGCCCGTGCGACCGACGGTGCGACGGAGGCGGAGGAAGTCGTCGAGGATCCGCGGTTCGCCGCGGCCGACGCCGCATTCGCCGCAGGCGACTTCGAGACGGCCGTCGCGGAGTACGAGAAGCTGAAGGTGCAGTACCCGGCAGATGCCGAGGTCGCCGAACGGCTGGCGGGGGTCAAGCTGATGTCGCGGACCCAGGGCGTCGATCTGTCCGAGGCGCGGCGCGCCGCGGCCGACGCCCCCGACGACGTCGACGCCCAGCTGCTCGTGGCCGATCTCGACGTGTCGGGTGGACACGTCGAGGACGCGTTCGACCGGTTGATCCAGCTGGTCAAGAAGCTGTCGGGAGACGAACGCGAGGCGGTGCGCGAGCGCCTCATCGAGCTGTTCACCGTGGTCGGGATCGCCGACCCTCGTGTCGCCGCTGCCCGAAGGGCACTCGCGGCAGCGTTGTACTGAAGGCTCGCGCGCGGATGCGCGTCCTGACGCCGCCTGACCAGTAGGGTCGGTGCGAGCCGCGGTCGACCGGACCGCGGAACGGGAGGATCGATGAAGCGCACCGTCGGCGGCTGGGCACTGATCGTGCTCGGTTGTGCTGGTGCTCTCGTCGGCCTGGCCATGGCGATCCTGCTCGGCCCCGACGGTCGTCGCACCACGGGGCCGCACCCCGTACCGGTGGAAGGATCGGTCCTGGTCACGGGGCCGAAGGCGCTCGACTGGGTCGACGTGCGCGTCGACATCCTGGCCGAGGTCCCGGCGAGCAAGCCGGTGTTCGTCGGGATGGCGAGCACCGTCGACGTCGACGACTACGTCAAGGGCGTCCAGCACGTCGAGATCAGTCGATTCTCCACCCCCTGGCAGCCTGAGCTGCGTGACGTCGCAGGGGAGCAGCTCACGGTCCGTGGCGCGCCGACCGCGCTGGACTGGTGGCTGGCTGAATCAGCCGGGCTCGGCGGTGCCAACTTGTCCGTCACCCTGCCGGACGAACCGGTCTCACTGGCCGTCGTGGCGATCGGCTCGTCCAACCTGTCGGGACTGAACATCACCCTGGCCTACGGCATCAAGGGTGGCTTCTACAAGGGGATCGGCCTGCTCCTGGTCGGCGCGGGCGCCATGCTCGCGGGGCGGATGGTCCTTCGGGGCGACCACGCGCTGGAAGAAGGTTTCGCCCCCGATGCGGACGACCAGGTGGTGTACGTCCTCGTCGACGAGGACGGCGTGGAGCACGTGCTCAGCGAGGCGGAGGTCGAAGCCGGAGAGTTCGACGTCGTGACCGAAGAAGTGGTGGTCGTCGAATCGGCACCCGATCCCTCGACCGACGACGGCGAGGCGCCCGATGTCTCGGTGCTCGAAGGACCCGACGTCTCAGGACAGCCCGACCCGGTGGCATTCGCCGGCCCGGGCACGGTCGTCGAGGACGTCGTCGTCGAGGACACCGGCGGCCAGGACGCAGCGTCGGCCGGCGGAGAAGAGCCGAGCGGGGGGACCGAAGCCATCTACGTGTGGATCGACGACGACGGCGTGGAGCACGAATTGACCGAGGCCGAGCTGGCCGAGCTGGGCGATGACTTCGAGATCGTCGACGACCCGGAGGACGACCGATGATGAGACGCTCGGGCGCTGCCGTCCTGGCGACGTCGCTGATCGTGGGCCTGACCGGATGCTCGGTCCCGCACCCGCGTGGAGAGCAGACGATCGACAAGGTCGCCGCGACCCGGGACCAGGTTGCTCGGTTGTACGAGGACTACCGCGAGATCCGCAACGCCGCCACGGAGCTGCTCGATCCCAAGCCGTTGTCGACGGTCGAGACGGGCCCGGTCCTGGCGATCGACACCGGCTCGTTCGCCGTCGCCGCGAAGCTGAACCGGCAGGGCGAGGTCGAGACCGGGCCGATCGACGTGGCGCGAGTCGAGACCCCGCGATTCGCCAAGTACCCCCTGTGGTTCTTCGCCGTCGTGCGCGACGCCGAGCGCGGCGTGCAGAAGCTCCAGGTCTTCGAGCGTTCGACGGCCGTCGACCCGTGGTTGCTGACGGCAAGTCCCGAAGCGCTCGCCTCGACCAAGATTCCCGGTCTGCGGCGCGATGGAACGGGTCACGCCGTCACCGTCGAGCCCGACGACGCACGAGGAATGACGATGTCGGCCCAGCAGGCAGCGGAGGCCTACGCCCGAGTGCTGACCGACCCGGACACGGCCGCCGGCGCCGGCATCGTCGAGGACGCGTTCATCCGGCAGATGCGAGACATCGCCGAGACCAACGCTTCACTCGACTCGGTGACGTTCAGCCAGACCTGGGCTGCCGAGCCCGTCCGGTATGTGCTGCGGGCCTCCGACGGCGGGTCGCTGGCGTTCGTCACGCTGCTGCGCAAGGACCAGTACATCGTCCCGGTCGACCGCAAGATCACCTGGCCGGCGGGGTCCCCGCAGCAGGCATTGCTCGAGGACGGGATCCAGGGCTCCAGCGGCAACCTGAACTACTACCACCAGATCGTGATCCACCTGCCGGGCGGCACCGCGAAGCCACGCGTCATCGCCCAGTACGGCGGCGTGGTCCAGGGCGAGGTCGGTCTGGACCAGGCCGTCGACGACGCCACCATCTTGGGCACCGAGTCCGGCGACGCGACGGCCGCCGAGTAGCCCGGTCGCTCATTCCTGGTGGTGGGGCGCCTCGCGGTACGGCGGGACCGGCCCGCTCGCGACGGCGTCGAGCAGCTCGATCGTGGCGGCGGTGGCGCGTTCGCGGACCATCGCCGCGTCACACCAGTGGACCGCGCGGATCTCGGTGGTCTGCAGCGTCATCGCCTCGATGAGCTCCGCGTCGACCACACCCAGGTCGAACACGAACAGACACGCGTCGTCCCAGCCACGCCATGCGGGCAGCCAGTTGACGGTGACGAGCCCGTCGATGACCGCCGTGACACCGAGTTCTTCCTCCAGCTCGCGAACCAGGCCCGTGGCCGGGGACTCGCCGACCTCGACGACCCCGCCGGGCAGATCCCACTCCCGCTTGTACGTCAGCTCGCACAGCAGAACGCGGCCGTCCCGATCGCGCCAGATGCCCTGGCTGATCGCTCGCTTGGTCGGCAGCCCTGCGTTGAGGATCGCGATGAACCCGTCACGGTCGGTCAGCGGAGGATCGCCGACCAGGCGACCCAGCAGCACCCGGTCGGGCCCGTCTGGTCGCGTTCGGATGATGCCCTCGCGGCGCAGTCCGCAGATCGACGCTGCGCGGATGTCGTCGTCTCGGTCAACCGGGACGCGGGCCTCGACCCGGTGGGCGCGCAGCGGACCGAACGCATGCGCCACGGCCATCGTCAGGACCCGGATCGCGGTCGCGAGGGCCTCTTCGCCCAGGTTCCACCGCACCGAGATCACGCCGCGCCCTTCGCGTCGGAACGCCAACGTGCCGATCCGTTCCTCGCCCCGCACCACGGCGAAGCCGACGAAGTCGCCGACGCGATCACCTCGACCCGACGTCGGCACGAGGCTCAGATCGCCCTCGACCAGAGGCGCGGGCGCGGTGTCGGTCATCGATCGCCTTCCGTACGGGGGCACACCGACCATCCTGCCAGCCGCGTTCGGTGGGTTGCAGCGAGCCGCTGTGTCAGGATGCGCAGATGGAGCTGGAGAACGTGCTGTGGATGCTCACGGCGCTGGCGGCCGTCGTGGTGCTGCTGACGTGGATGCGCATGAGGGCCTCTGCGTCGCGGACGGGTCACGCGGCGATCCCGCAGTGGATCGTCACGTCCCACACCGTCATCGGCGTGGTCGCTCTGGGGGTGTGGTCGTCATACCTGACGTCACCCTCGATGCCGCTCGGGGTCGTGGCGCTGGGGTTGTGGTGGGTCGAGGTCGTGCTCGGGCTGCTGATCCTGTTGCGCTGGTTGCCAGGATCCGGTGGTGGTTCGCACGCCGACGACGCGAAGGACGACAGCTGGGCGGACGGTCCCGCGTTGTCGATCCTGGGACACGTCGGCATGCTCCTCGGGATCGGATTCTTCACGTTCGTCGTCCTGACCGAGCAACTGATCGGCCAGACGCCCGGCTGAGGTCGTCGCGGCGGTCTATATGCTCGCCGGAAGCGCACTGCAGGTCGTGCGGTGGCCGACGGGAGACGAGGTAGACATGGGTGAATTTGCGCGCCTGGAGGTGGCCGACGGTGTCGGCACCCTGCGACTGGACCGCCCCAAGATGAATCCGCTCGACCGGCAGATGCAGGACGAGATCATGCAGGCCGCGATCGAGGCCGACCGACGTGACGACGTCGCGGCGGTCGTGGTGTACGGCGGGGAGCGGGTCTTCGCCGCCGGAGCCGACATCAAGGAGATGGCCCAGATGTCCTACCAGGACATGGTGCGCCACGGGGTCAGCCTGCAGGACTTCACCAAGGCATTGGCCGCGATCGGCAAGCCGACGGTCAGTGCGATCACCGGATTCGCTCTGGGCGGTGGGTGCGAGGTCGCCCTGGCCACCGACGTGCGGTTCGCCGCTGACGACGCGAAGCTGGGCCAGCCCGAGGTTCTGCTCGGCATCATCCCCGGCGCGGGCGGTACTCAGCGGCTGGCGCGACTCGTCGGGCCGGCGAAGGCCAAGGAGCTGATCTTCTCGGGCCGTTTCGTCTCGGCGCAGGAGGCGTTGCAGATCGGGCTGGTCGATCAGGTCCATCCGGCCGACGAGGTCTACCAGCGGGCGCTGGAGTGGGCCAAGCAGTTCGTCAACGGTCCGGCGTTGGCGTTGCGGGCGGCCAAGTCGGCGGTCGACCGCGGCCTCGAGGTCGACCTCGCGACGGGGCTGGAGATCGAGCGACTCGAGTTCGTCGGGTTGTTCGCCACCGACGACAGAACAGCCGGCATGGAGTCGTTCGTGGCCAACGGCCCGGGCAAGGCCACGTTCTCGGGTCGCTGACAGGCAGTACCGGATCGGCCGGTGCCGATTGGGCGAGTCGTACTTCTGGCGTGTCATGCCGTCGACGACGGGTCAAGGCAGGGCCGATGAGGCATACTGACGGGTACTACAGTCGGTGTTAGGGGAGTCATGACGGACGGTCAGTCCAATGCGTCGCAGTCGCGGCGGTTCGATCCGCTGAAGGCAGCAGCCGAGGTCATCGGCGAGTCCGACGACGAGACGCCGGCACGTGCCGACGTCCACGACGGTGACGAGCCGACCAAGATCGACCCGTTGCAGCAAGCCGCGGAGGAGACGCCGTCAGAACCCGAGGGTGACGACCGGGGGCGTGAAGCGGCGTTGAAGGCCGAGCACATGTCGCCCCGTGAGCGTCGTGCGGCCGCCAAGGCTGCACGGTTGAAGGCTGCTGAGCGTCGTCGTCGTGAGCGTGCCGCTGCGCGCCAGCGCGGTCGAGGGGCCCGCGAGGAGGTCGACACCGCGTCCGATTCTCCGACCGATTCCGAGGACCGGTCGTTGGCCCAGAAGTCTCTGGCGGAGAAGTCACTGGCCGAGAAGCTGGCCGATGCTCGCCGCTCGGCGACCGAGGCTGCCCACGAGGCCACCGACACCGTCGAGGAGCAGGCTGCGGTCGACGAGGCGCTGGAGGAGACCCAGGAGCTCAGCCAGCCGGTCAGCACCGTGTCCGAGGTCGCCGGTGATGTCGCGCAGGTGCGTGACGAGACGCCCGAACCCGAACCGGAGCCCCAGCCCGAACCGGAGGCCGAGGCTCAGCTCGAACCAGCGCCCGAACCCGAACCTGAACCCGAACCCCAGCCGGAGCCCGAGCCGGCGGCCGAGGTCGAGCCGGAGCGGGCGCCACAGGCGGAGCAGTCCACGAGTGGTCTGCATGCTGCCGCCGGTTTCGGTTCGGTGCCGACTGCGGCCGACGTCGCCGAGCCCGAGCCCGCGGAGTCCGAGACGTTCGCGCTCACGTTCGACGAACCGGCTGCGCGACCCGATGAGCCGGCTGCGTCGACCTCGCCGGTGGCCTCGGCTGGATCGTTCGCCGAGAAGCTCGCTGCTGCGAGCGCAGCCGCCCAGCAGCGCGTCGCTGCGGCCCGCGCCGAGGCGGCCCGCTTGATGGAGGAAGCTGCTCGCGAGCGTGAGGAGATCTCGCAACGGTTGTCTGCTGAGGAAGCCGAGCAGCGCGAGATCGCCCAGCAGAAGCTCAAGGCGGCCGAGGAGGCCGCTGCACAGCGAGTCAGTGCCGCCCAGGCCGAGGCCGAGCGGGTCCAAGAAGACATCGAGCGCGAGCGCGCCGCGGCGGCCGCCCGGATCGCCGAGCTGCAGCGACAGGCCGACGAGCGGGTTGCTGCCGCCAGGAAACAGGCCGACGAAGAGGCCCAGGGACGCATCTCCGAGGCCGAGGCCCAGGCCCGCCGGTTGGCAGAGGAAGCGGCAGCCGAGGCGCAACGCCTGGCCGAGGAGAAGCTGCGTGCGGCCGACACCGAGGCCGAGCAGGTCGCGGCGCAACGTCTGGCGGCGGCGGAGGCCGATGCTCAGCGGCGGATCGACGAGGCCCGTCGCGAGGCCGAGCAGGTGGCGGCCCAGGCCGCGGCCGATCGAGAAGCGGCGCTGGCGTTGCTGGCCAAGGAACGCGAGGTCGCCGACGCCCGGTTGGCCGAGGTCCGCGCCGAGTCGCAGAAGGTCATCGAGGAAGCCCAGGCCAAGGCAGCAGAACACGTCGCAGCGGCTCAGGCCGAGGCCGAGCAGGTCGCCGCGAAGGCGGCCGCCGATCGTGAGGCCGCGCTGCAGCAGCTGGCCAAAGAACGTGAAGAGGCCGACGCCAGACTCGCCGAGGTCAAGGCGGAGGCCGAACGGGTCGTGCGCGAAGCCGAGGAGTCGGCCGCCGGTCACATCGCAGCTGCCAAGGCCGAGGCCGAGAAGTTCGCCCAGGAAACAGCTGCCGAACGGGTAGCGGTCGCCGTCAAGCTGGCCGACGCCGAACGGGCCGCCGAGGAGAAGCTGGTCGCAGCACGCGCCGAGGCCGATCGGCTCGCGGCCGAGGCCCAGCAGCGTCACGAGGAGGCCGCGGCCAAGCTCGAGCAGGAGCGTGACGAGGCCCAAGCCCACGTGGAGGCAGCCAACCAGAAGGCGCAGGCGCTGATCGCCGAGGCCGAGGCCGAGCGCGACGAGGCCAAGCGCAAGCTGGGCGAGGCCGAGCGGATCGCCGAGGAGAAGGTGCGCCAGGCCCAGGCCGAGGCCGAGCGTGTGGCAGCCGAGGCCGCCGAGGCCGCCCGACTGGCCGAGCAGGAGCGGGCCGCGGCGGAGAAGAAGCTGCAGGAGGACACTGAGGCGGCACGCCAGGAAGCCGAGCGGCGCATCGCCGAGGCGGAACAGGCCGCAGCCGAGCGGGTCGCAGCCGCCGAGGCCGAGGCCCGTCGCATCGCCGAGCAGGCAGACGCCGAAGCGCGCCAACGTGTGGAGCTCGCCCAGTCGGAGTCCAAGCGCATCAACGAGGAGACCAAGCGCGAAGCGCAGGAGCGGATGCAGCAGGCGGTGGCCGCTGCACGGCAGGCCGCCGAGGAGAAGCTGGCCGAAGCCGAGCGCACCGCCCTGGAGTGGATCGCCGCCGCCGAGGCCGAAGCCGACCGGGTCGCCCAGACGCACATCGTCATGGCCAACCAGTCGGCCAAGGACGTGCCATTTGCCGCGCCCGCACCGGCCGTCGAGGAGTTCGTCGACGAGGATCGCGACTCCGACGAATCGCCGACCTCGCCCGAGGAGGTGAGTGACGGGTCCGGGGCGCCCGCCCCCCAGGCCAAAAAAAGAGTCGTCCGCCGACGCTGACGACCCACTCCTGACCGACGAGCAGTCCGGTCGTCAGCTCCTGGAGGAGCTGGCCAAGTCCCGTCGCCATCCCACGTTGTTGCCCGGTGTCGTGACAGCAGGTGCTGTCGCTGCCGCGGCCGACGCGATCGACAGCGGGCGAGAGGACGCGACGGCCGCGCAGTCCGTCGCGTCGGTGCCCGATGACACGATCGACGACGTCGTCGATGCCGAGCAGGAGCAGTCCGAGCCCGACGAACCGCGTGTCTCGGGCAAGCAGGCCCGAGCACAAGCACGCCGCAGGAAGCGTGAAGCGCGCGAGAAGGCTCGTGCCGAACGACGTGCAGCGCGCGCTGCAGCAGCGACGACCGCCGCTACCGCTACCGCTACCGAGGCGGCGTCCGTCCACGAGGCAGCAGCGGGGGTGACCGTCCACGATGCAGCCGCCGCGGCGGCTGCTGGGTCGACCCCTGACACGCTGAGCCCGAAGGCGGCCCGCGCAGCCGCACGTGAACGCCGCCGGGCCAAGGCCGCCGAACGTCGCACGTCGACGACACCGGCCGCTGCGGACGTCGCGGCGAGTCACGACGCGTCCCCGTCGGTCGACGACGAGGAGTTCATCAACGAGGCGTTGAGCGACGACACGGCGCCCTTCCCCGCCGCCGCGACCACCGATGAAGGCGACAGCCCCGACTCCGACGGCAGCGACTCCGACAGCAGCGACTCCGACACGACTGACGTCGCTGACCAGACCGGCGAAGCCGCACCGCACACCGACGACGCGCACGAGGAATCCGCGATCGAGGAATCGGCACAGCTCGGCGGAACCGACCAGTCCGACGGAACGGGCCAGTCCGACGGGACCGACCGGACCGACGATACCGCCGTCGAGGTGGCGCACGACGGCGCCGACGAGGGCGTGGACACGGCTGAGCCGAACCGAGCCGATGACGACCGGGCCGATGATGACCGGGCCGATGATGACCGGGCCGATGATGACCGGGCCGATGATGACCGGGGCGTGCTGGCTGCTGCCCTGGCCGGAGCGGACCGCGCGCGCACCGATGCTGGACGCGACCGCACGCGCATCGACCGGGCGACGGCCAAGGCCGAGGCGCGGCGGGCCAAGGTGGCAGCCAAGGCCGAGTCGAAGGCCGCCAAGGCCGCCCCGGCGCACGCCACCGACCCGAACACCGCCGACGACGATGACCGATCCGCAGCTGAGGCCACGTCGTCGAGGTCGTTCCCGTGGTCACCGATCGTGCTCACGATCGCGATGCTGGCGCTGGTGGCCTCGGTCGTCCTGGCGATCGGCGCCCTGCTCGCCGCGATCTCGGC
>Ga0180217_1000758_pt1 | contig 43762 bp, 45 predicted proteins | sample eDN3rd37CBELigOP_FD_128521 | JGI IMG/M metagenome (GOLD analysis project Ga0180217, IMG submission 128521) | Enriched Organic Plus compost microbial communities from Emeryville, California, USA - eDNA 3rd pass 37_C BE-Lig OP (version 2) (version 2) ...
ATAGCTGTTGCCGCTGTCGCGGACGCTGCCGCCCGCGCCGCCCTCGGCGTCCACATCCACATCGGCTGTGCCGCCATAGCCGTTGCCGCCGCCGCCGCCATAGCCCACGCCGCCTTCCGAGGAGGAGGACGAGGAGCCGCCGGTGGCGCCGATCACCGTGATGTTGGTGGTGCCGCCGGTGTTGCTGGCATTGCCGCCGGTGGCGGAATTGGAATTCCAGTTCGAGATCTTGTTCGACAGGTTGTTGATGGCTTCCGCCAGCGCGACCGCGGTCGCGTCCGACGAGGCGTTGTTGTAGTTGTTCGTCGTGTTGGTGTTATTGTTGTTATTATTGTTGTTGTTATTATTGTTATTGTTGTTGTTATTGTTGCTGCCGCCACCGCCGCCGCCATGGCCGCCGCCGCCACCACCGCCCTTGCGGATGATGATGTTCTTGTTGATCTCGATATTCTTGGAGATGTTGATGTTCTTCGAGGCGTCGATGTTCTTGGACGCGTCGATCGACTTGTTGATGGTGATCGGCTTGTTGATGACGATGTTCTTCGAGGCGTCGATATTGTGGTTGACGGTCACCGGCTTGTAGACATTGACGGTCTTGGACGCGTCGATGTTCTTGGTGATGGTCACCGGCTTGTTGACATAGATGTTCTTGGACGCGTCGATATTGTTCGTCACCTCGATCTTCTTGTTGAAGGTGACGGGCTTGTTGACGACGATGTTCTTCGAATTGTCGATATAGGTGCGCTTGTCGATATTGTTGTTCGTCACCTCGATCTTCTTGTTGAAGGTCACAGGCTTGTTGACGACGACATTCTTGGAATTGTCGACATTGTAGGTGTTGCCGCCGCGGTCGTGACCGTAGCCGCCCTTGTCGTTGCCCTTGCCGCCGAAGTCGCGGTTCAGGGTGACGGGGCGCTGGGCCTGGATGCGGCTCTCGAAGCCGCCCTCATGGCCGCCGCGCAGGCCGGTCTCGGCGCCGCGGTTCAGCGTCACCGGCCGCTGCACGTTGAAGCCGCGGGTTTCGCCCGCGCCGCTGCCGGGATTGCCGCTGAAGCCCGCGGGCCGTTGGACGTTGAAGCGCCCGCCATTGTCGCCGCCGCGCAGGCCCGTCTCGCCGGTCACCGGCACGGGGCGCTGGGCGTTGATGCGGCTTTCGAAGCCGCCATTGCCGCCACGGGTCTGGACGTTGAGATCGCCGTTGAAGCGCGCCGGGCGCTCCACATTGAGCGGACGGGACGGCATGGCGCCGCCATCCACCTGGCCGGGCGTGGTGACGTTGAGCCGGCTGCTGTTGGGGCGATAGGCGTTGACCGGGCCGCTGTTGAGATCGGTGCCGGCCGTGCGCGCCACATCCGGGCGCTGCACGTTGAGATTCATGCCGCCGAAGCGCTGCGGCTGCGCCGCCTGGGCGTTCTGGACATTGAAATTGCCGCCGAAGGGCCGCGCCACGCTGATGCCTTCGCCATTGCCGCGATTGGCGAAATTGCCGACGCGGGGCACCGCTACCGGGCCGACGCCCTGCGGGCGCTGCACCTGCGGCATCTGGCAGTCCAGGCCCGCAATGCCTTCGCCCGCCGCGTTGTTGATGGGCTTGCCCCATGTCCCAGCCTGACGCACGCCGTCGGCCTGGGCCTCCATCGGGATCAGCGCCATGCCGGCGGTGGCCAACGAAGAGGTCAAGAACATCAAGTGCTTGAGCGACATTTCCGGTACTCCTGTGCCATCTGGGGCATGAATGGACGACAGCGTCTCTTCATGATCCGTGCCACCGGGGCCGTGGCGGATGGGACAAGCGTCCCGTTTTGGAACAGATGCTCCAAAGGGGCGGGACGTAGATTGTGTTGATGGGCACGCCGTTGGGGGGAAGGCGGCGCGGCACCCGACTGCACGCCATAACCCCAGCTCGCGCATCCTTGTGCGCCGCCATACTCCTATAGGAGGCGTGAGAGCGCCGTTAAGGAACGGGGTTAACCAAAGGTATCGGTTGTGCCGGTCGCGGCCGCTTCGTGGCACGCCCCCTGCTCAATTCCCGTCGAAGGTGCCGCGCTGCGTTCCGGAACGGAGCAGCACGGCCCCGCACAAAGGGAATGACGGGGCCATGAAACACAAGAATTCGCACCTGCTGGTGGGGTATTGGAGCCGCCTGCGCAGGGGCCGCGAGGTGCCGGACCAGACCGACATCGACCCGCGCGCCATCAAGCGCCTGCTCTCCTATACCTTCATCCTGGATTGCGAAAATCCCGGCCGTCCCGTTTACCGCCTTGCCGGCACAGCCTTGTGCGAGCGCTTCGGCTTTGAATTAAAGGGCACGGGTTTCCTGGCCCATTGGGAGGCGCAGTCCGGCCTCTCGCTCGCCCCGCTGCTGCGCCAGGCGCTGCAGCTCCGCCAGCCGGTGTGCCTGTCTTCCGTCGCCGCCACCGCCGACAACGGCATGGTGGAGCTGGAAACCATCCTCACCCCCGTCTCCTTCAATGGCGGCGAGCCCAGCCGCTTCTTCGGCCTGGTGCAGATGCTGTCCGATCCCACTCCGCTCCTGGGGCGGGCCATCGCCTATGAGCGGCTGGTGGCGTCCGAGCTGATCGAGGAAGGCGAGCCCCTGCCGCATTACGACCAGGACGAGCCGCCGCCGCCCCCGCCGCCGCCCCAATATCTGCGCGCCCATCCCAAGGCGCCCTATCTCAGGCTGGTTTCGTCCAAGGAAAGCCCGGCCTTCCTCAATTTCGGCAGCGGCGACCTGCTGCAATCCATGCTGGACACGGTCAGGCGCTGGCGCATCGCCCCCGCCAACCCGGAAGACCGAACGGCGTAAATCCCGATCCGGGACGGTTGTTACGGAACGGTACGGGGATTGGGCGCGGTGATGCGGCCCTGATGGCCCTGCGATTGCAACACGCTCAAGGGCGGCCGGTCCACCGGGTCGTTGTGCAGGATGTCCGCCTCGATCTGCGCCTGGCGGTTCTTCTGCTGCAGGTGCGGAATCTCATAGGCCTGAATCTGGCGCGAATGGGTCTCGAAGGCCTCGACATCCTCGGGCAGGCGCTTGAGGCAGCGGTCGGCGGGCAGCGCCATGGTTTCCTGGCACCACAGGTCGAAATTCAGCGGCCGGACATCGTAATTGCGGCGCACCTGCGCCTCCGCGCCACCGGCGAAGACCAGCAAGGCGGCGGTGGCAAGAAGGGCGCGCAGGGCCATTGATTTCATAACGTCAGCTTAGGCCCAAGGTTGCTGCAAGGATAGGGCGGCGGAAAGAAAAGGCGCCGCGCGGGACGGCGCCTTGAAGCTGTTTGGTTACCAAGCCCGCCCCCTTTCGCGCGCTCTCGAGCGTGCGAAGGGCGGAGGGTCAGGTCAGGGCTGCAAATTCACGACCGTGCGGCGGTTGCGCGGCTCGCGCACGCCGTCGCCGGTGGCGACCGCAAGCTGCGTCTCGCCGACGCCGGTGGCGGTGATCGCCTCGCGGCGCGCGCCCATATTCACCAGGGCTTCCACCACCACATTGGCGCGGCGCACCGACAGACGCTGGTTATAGTCGGCCGGGCCGGAGGAATCGGTGTGGCCCACCACATTGATGCGGGTCTGGCCGCCGGCGCGGGCGGTGTTGATCACATTGGTCAGCACCGTCAGATTTTCGGCGGTCAGCGTCCAGGAATCGAAGTCGAAATAGACGGTGAACTCGCTGGTGGCCGGGGCCGGGGCGGGCGCCTGGGTGACGGGCGCGGGCGGCGGCACCGTCGGGGCGGGCGGGGGCGGCGGCGGGGCCGGGCGCAGCGCCAGCTCCAGGGCCGGCAGCGACTGGTCGAGCTGGCTCTTGCAGGCCGCGGCGTTGGGCGCGCCCACCGGCACCATCGAGAACAGGATCCAGCAGTCATAGTCGGACTGGGCGCGGGCGGCCTGCTCGGCGAAGCGGGCCTTGCCCTCGTTCACCGCCGCGACCAGGCGGGCATGCACCGGCTGGATGTCGGGGGTGGGGGCGGCTTCCGGCGCGGGCTCCTGGCCCGCGGCCGCCAGTTCGGCCTTGGCGGTGAAGGCGCGCTCCAGCATGGAGCCGGGGCTGTCGCTGAAGACATCGAACATGCTGAAGAAGCCGCCTTCGTCCGGGTCCGGCAGGGCCGAGGCCTGGCTCGCCAGGTTGGAGTAGGCGACGGCCAGGCCCTGGGCGAAGGGCGAGCCGTCCATCGGCACCGGGGTATCATCCTCCCCGAACAGGGTCGAGCAGGCGGAGAGGGCGATGCTGGCGGCGCCCAGCATGGCGAGCGCGGTCAGGCGCGAATTGGCAAAACGCATGATCAGGATACCCCCAGGGCAGCCGGACGGGCTCGTTCCCGGCCGGATTGGACCGGCTTTCCTATAGCCTGCCCCAAGGGTCCGAAAAAGACCCCAGGGCCGTCCCCTGTGCCGCATCGGGATGGCCCTCCCGCCGGGGCGGGTGGCGGAAAAACGCGGAAAACCGGCCCGATCAGTCCAACTTCCTGACGGCTTGCGCCCGAAAGTAACCTCCCGTTGACCCTGTTGCCGTAGAAGAGGGGCCTTGCTGCGACTAAAGGGGGAGCCAGCCGTGCAGGGCCTGGCCTTGGCGATGAAGGATGCCGAACCAGTGCTGGCGCGGGCGCGGGCCGAGCGGCGCCGCTTCCGCCGCGTGCGCGTGGACCTGCCCGGCCGCCTGTTCCTGCCCGCCGACGGGCGCGAGGCGCGCTGCGCGGTAGTGGACCTGTCGCCCGGCGGCGCGGCCATCCGCTGCGAGACCATCCCCGAGCCGGGGGCGCAGGTGGTGCTCTATGTGGACGGCTTCGGCCGCTTCGAGGGCGTGGTCGCCCGCAAGGATGGCGGCAGCTTCGGCGTCTCCTTCCATTGCACCGCTGCCAAGCGCGAGCGCACCGCCGAGCAGCTCACGCTTTTCCTCAATAAGGCGCTGGTGGATGAAAGCGTGCTGCGCCGCCATGAGCGTTCGGCCTCGCGCGGCTTCGCCAAATTCACCCGCGCCGACGGCCAGGTCGTCAATTGCGAGGTGATGGACATTTCGGTGGGCGGCGTCTCGCTCAAGACCGACATCCGCCCGCCCATCGGCGAGTTCGTGCTGATCGCCCAGATCGCGGGCCGCGTCGCCCGCCATCACGAGCAGGGCGTGGGCATCGAGTTCGTCGGACGCCCCGAGCACGCCACCGAGCAGACCCACCAGCTCAACCTGGTGCGCTGACGCCCCTCGCGTCAGGAAAAACCCTGGATCTGGCTCGACAGCAGCATCAGCTTGGCGACCGAAGGCTCGCCGCTGGTCTCCAGGGCTTCGAGGAAGGCGCGCATCCGCGTGAGCTGGCCCTGCTGCGCCTGGCGCCACGCGTCCAGCGCCGCAAGCCCGCCCGCTTTCAGGAGCCGCGCCGACAGCGCGCCTTGCGCCCCCGACAGATCGTCCAGCAGCCGGCGCAGCGCCAGCCGGTCCCAATGGTCGGGCAGGACAAGGCGCGCCGCCAGCGCATGCAGCCGCTCCAGCCCCAGCGTTTCGCCCACGCCCTCATACAGCGCCGCCACGGTGGCGATGTCCGCGCCGGTGTCCGCCGCCAGGCGCGCCATGTCCAGCGCCGCCGCCAGCCGGGGCAGGAGCGCCACATCGCGCGCCACATCCCCGGGCAGTTCGGGATCGGGCGAGAGGTCGCGCGCCAGGGTTTCCCGTAGGGCGTCCACGCCGTCCCGATACAGCGCGATGGCGGCGGCGATGTCGGTTTCGCCCCTGGCCAGGAACCAGGGGGCGACGCGCTCAGCATGCAGGGCGATGGCGGCATAGGCGCGCACTTGCGCCGCCGCCTTCACCGTGCCGTCCAGCGCGTCTATCCGCGCCTTCAGCGCCGACAGGCCGAAGGCGCCGTCGGCGATGACGAAGGCGCGCGCCGCGTCGGTGGCGGTCTTGCCCGACAATTCCCGCATGCGCAGCACGAAGACCGGCCCGGCCAGGTTCACCACCCGGTTGGTGAGGACGGTGGAGACGATCTCCTTCTTGAGGCGATGCCGCCCCGGCTCCTCGGGGAAGGCTTCGACCGCCGCCTTGGGGAAATAGCCGGTCAGAAGATCGCCCAGCGCCGAGTCTTCGGGCAGGTCGCTTTCCAGCAATTCGGCGTCCAGGTCGAGCTTGGCATAGGCCAGCAGCACCGCGAGCTCGGGCCGCGTCAGGCCGCGGCCTTCATGGTGCAGCCGCTTCAGTTCGGCGTCGGAGGGCAGATATTCCACCGCCCGCTCCAGGCGCCCGCGCGCCTCCAGGTCGGCGATCAGCCGGGCATCGCCATCAAGCTCGGCGCTCGCGCGCGATTCGGCCACCGACAGGGCCAGGGTCTGGTTGTAATTGTCCTCAAGCACCAGCCTCGCCACATCGTCGGTCATGGCGGCCAGGAGCGCGTCGCGCGCCTCTTCGGACAGTTCGCCGCGCCGCACCGGGCCGGACAGCAGGATTTTCAGATTCACCTCATGGTCGGAGGTGTCCACGCCCGCCGAATTGTCCACCGCGTCGGTGTCGATGCGCCCGCCGCCGCGCGCATATTCGATGCGCCCCGGCTGGGTCACGCCCAGATTGGCGCCTTCGCCCACCACGCGCGCCTGCACCTCAGCGCCATTGACCCTGACCGCGTCATTGGCGCGGTCGCCCACCTCGGCATGGGATTGCGATGTGGCCTTGATGTAGGTGCCGATGCCGCCGAACCAGAGCAGGTCGGTCCTGGCCTTGAGCAGCGCATGGATCAGCTCGGCGGGGGAGAGCGCCTCCTTCTCCGTGCCGATCATCGCCTTTATTTCCTCGGTCAGGCGGATTTCCTTCAAGGAACGGGCGAAGACGCCGCCGCCCTTGCTGATCAGGCTCTTGTCGTAATCGTCCCAGCTCGAGCGGGGCAGGGCGAAGAGCCGCGCGCGCTCGCGATAGCTGGTTTCCGCATCAGGCGCGGGATCGAGGAAGATATGGCGATGGTCGAAGGCGGCGATCAGCCTGATGTGCCGCGACAGCAGCATGCCGTTGCCGAAGACATCGCCCGACATGTCTCCCACGCCGATGACGGTGAAATCCTCCTTCTGGATGTCGGTGCCCAGCTCGCGGAAATGGCGCTTGATCGCCTCCCAGGCGCCGCGCGCGGTGATGCCCATCTTCTTGTGGTCATAGCCCTTGGAGCCGCCCGAGGCGAAGGCGTCGTGCAGCCAGAAGCCGCGCGCCACCGCGATGGCGTTGGCGATGTCGGAGAAGGTGGCGGTGCCCTTGTCCGCCGCCACCACCAGATAGGGATCGTCGCCGTCGGGCCTGAGCATGCCCGGCGGCGGCACCACCTGGCCGTCGGCATCCAGATTGTCGGTGATGTCCAGCAGCGCGCCGATGAAGGTCTTGTAGGCGGCGATGCCCGCGGCCAGGAATTCCTCGCGCGTGGGGTTGGCGGGCATCTTCTTGGGAACGAAGCCGCCCTTGGCGCCCACCGGCACGATCACGGCGTTCTTGACTTGCTGCGCCTTCACCAGGCCCAGTATCTCGGTGCGGAAATCCTCGCGCCGGTCGCTCCAGCGGATGCCGCCGCGGGCGATGCGCCCGAAGCGCAGATGCACGCCCTCCACCTCCGGCGCATAGACGAAGATTTCGCGCCAGGGGCGCGGCGCAGGCAACTCGTCCAGCTTGCCGGAATCGAGCTTGAAGGACAGGAGCGTGCCGGGGCCGCCGCCGGGCGCCTCCTGGAAATAATTGGTGCGCAGGACGTTGCGGATCACGTTGCGCATGCGCCGGATGATGCGGTCGTCGTCCAGGCTCTGCACATCCTTCAGCGCCGCGGCGATGCGGTCCTCGACGATGCGCACCGGCACGGAAGCGGCGGCGCCGGCCGGATCGGTGCGCGCCAGGAACAGCGCCACCAGCAGCGCCGCCACCTCCGGGTTGCGCGCCAGCGCCTGCTGCATATAGGCGAGGGAGAAGGAAAGCCCCGCCTGGCGCAGATATTTGGCGATGGCGCGCAGCACCAGCACCTCGCGCCAGGACAGGCCCGCCTCCAGCACCAGCCGGTTGAAGCCGTCATTCTCGATCAGGCCGCGCAGCACCGCGTGCAGCACGTCTTCCAGCCCCTGGCGCACCGCGTCCAGGTCCGTGGGCACGGGCCGCTCCATCAGGAAATCCAGCACCTGCGCTTCCTGGCGTGTGCCGTCGTCGCGGGTGAAGGAGACGGGGAAGGAATCCTCGGCGATCACCTTCAGGCCGCAATTCTCGAACAGCGGCAAGGTGTTGGAGAGCGGCAGCAGCGGCCCCAGGCCATAGAGCTTGAGGCGGATGACGGTGGCGGCGTCCCCGGCCCGGCGATAGGCGCGCACGCGCAGCGGAAGGCTCTCGCCGGTGAGGGCGGAGAGAATCTCCAGATCGCGCGCGCCGTCATGCGGCGGGAAGGCGTCGCGATAGCCGGGCGGGAAATGCGCGGCGCGCTTCGTCGCCAGCAGGCGGCCCTTGCCGGGGCCATGAAGGGCGGAGAGCGCCTTGACGAGGCCGTCGTCCCAGGTTTCGAGCGCGGCGGCCACCTGCCGCTCCAGGGCGGCGATGTCCACCGGCGGGCGCGGGCCTTCGTTGCGGCCGATGATGTAATGCACGCGCAGGAGCGGCCCTTCACCCACCGCCTCGTCCGCGGCGGAGGTGCGGCCGCCCAGCGCCTCGGCCAGCAGCCGGTGCACGCGCAGCCGCGCCTCGGGCGTCATGCGGTCGCGCGGGGCATAGACCAGCGCCGAAACGAAGCGGTCGAAACGATCGAAGCGCAGGAACAGCCGCGTGCGCGGCAGGCCGGTGAGGCGGGCGATGCCGAGCGCGGTGTCGAACAGCTCCTCTTCCGGGATCTGGAACAGCTCGTCGCGCGGGAAGGTGTCGAGGATATGGGCCAGCGCCTTGCCGTCATGGCTTTGGGGGTCGATGCCGGCCCGCGCCGTCACGCTCGCGATCTTGCGGCGCAGGAGCGGGATGACGCGCGGGCTCTGGCTGTAGGCGCCCGAGGTGAAGAGGCCGACAAAGCGATGCTCGCCATTGAAGGCGCCATCGGCGTCATAGGTCTTCACGCCGATGTAATCCATATGGACGCGCCGGTGCACCACCGAGCGGACCGAGGATTTGGTGACGATCAGCGGGCCGTCGCCTTCCAGGAAGGCGCGCACCTCGGCGGACAGGCCGGTGCGGCGCGCGCCGCCCGATGCCAGCACCCGGGCGCTTGTGTCGGCGAGAACGCCAAGGCCGCTTTCCTCCAAAGGCTCCAGCGTGCCATGCGCGCCGTCCGCCGTCAGGCGATAGGCGCGCGCGCCCAGGAAGGTGAAATGATCGTCGGCCAGCCAGTCGAGGAAGGCGAGGTCCTCCTCGATGTCCTGGCCGCGCGGCGGCCGGGCGGCCAGGCCGTCGCGCGCCGTCCTCAGCCGCGCCAGCATGGGCTTCCAGTCGCGCACGGCGGCGGCGCCCGCGGCGAAGGCTTCCTCCAGCAGCGCCGCCAGCCTGGTGTCCGGCGGCGTCTTCTCCAGCACGAAGACGATGACGCTGAGCTTGCGCCCGCCCATGGCCAGGATGGGATGGAAGACGCCCTTGATCTCCCCGCCGCCCGCGATGGCGGCGGCCAGGGCGGAATCGAACAGGAAGGGCCGGTCTTCATTGACCGCGATCAGGAAGCTGCTCTCTTCGCCGTCCGCCAGCGCCACGCGCGAAGGAGCGCTGCCCAGCGCCTCGATCTCGGCGCGGGCGCGCAGGACGGCGAAGGCGATGTCGGCGGCGCAGAGGCCGCCCATGTCGGCGCCCTGCGTGAAGGCGTCGAAGAAGTCGCGCGCCGCGGCGGGGACCTGGGCGCGGGCTTCGCTCAGCGCCTCGAACTGCTCCATCCTGGTCATGGTCCTGCCCCGCTCCTCGCGGGCGTCATCCCATCAAAGGGGCGCGCCCTTTTTGTGATGCCCGCGCCTGCGCCCGGACTAACGCAACACAAGGCCCGGCGGGACGATCCCGGCGCCGCGGCGCCGGGCGAACAGGAAGAAGCCGGTGGCGGCCTGGAGCAGCAGCAGGGTCCCGGCGGCGGCGGCGCTTTCGGCGCGCAGCAGGCAGGCGGCGGTGGCCAGCAGGGTGACGGGCGCGGCGAAGGCCAGGATGGCGGGGGCGTCGCGCAGGAAGAGCGCCATCCCCAGCGTGGGCAGGATGGCGAAGGCGACCAGGCGCACCGGCTCCGGCGCCAGCGCCAGGAAAGCGCCCAGGCCCCAGGCCAGGCCGAGATAGAGCAGGATGGCGCGCAGGTCGGCGGCCGATCCGGCCATGTCCTTGAAGACGGCGGCGGTGCGCAGGCTGCTGACCGTGATGGCCAGGACGCCCGCCAGCACCAGCAGGCTCCAGAAGAAGACCGCGCCCAGGCTGCCGCCGCCCAACAGCGCGGCGGCCGCGCCCAGGGCCAGAAGCAGGCAGGCTGCCGGAACGGCGCGGGTGAGCAGCCCCGCCCGGCGCAGCGCCAGGCGGCTTTCTTCATGGAGCTGGGGCAGGCGGCTCAGCGCCGCATGCGGCACCGGCGCGGTGATCGCCCCGGAAAGGGGAGCGGAAATGGCGGCGGGCGCGTTGTCGGCGGATGCGGGTGTGAACTCCGGTAACGCCATCATGACACCCTTGGGACAGGTCCGGCCAAAGACGGGGCCGAGGCTCGGCCGCGCATGATTAATAATGTCTTAATGGGCACGGATACTATGATTCGCGGCAACCAGGACAGCGCCCCGGCCATGCCCATCCCCCGGCCACAAGAGGTGGCCTCCCTCACGGTCTTCGACCTGGAATATACCGCCTGGGAATGTTCCATGGCGCGGCACTGGCTGGAGCCGGGCCAGTTCAAGGAAGTGGTGCAGATCGGCGCGGTGAAGCTGGACGGGCAGAGCCTTCAGGTGCTGGGCGAATTCGACCTTCTGGTGAAGCCGCGCATCAATCCGGTGCTCTCGCCCTATTTCGAGAGGCTCACCGGCATCAGCAATGACGAGGTGGCGGCCAAGGGCGTGGATTTCGCCGATGCCTATGACCGCTTCGCCCGCTTCGCGGGCGACGGCCCCATCATGGCCTTCGGCCATGACGAATGGATATTGGAGGAGAACCTCCGCCTCTATGGCATCACCGATTTTCCCGCGCTGCCGCGCTTCATGGATTTGCGCGGCTGGTTCGCCGCCTGCAATGTGGACCCGCGCGGGATGCTGTCCTGCGAGATCGCGCCCTCGCTGGGGCTGACGGTGGGCGGGCGCGCCCACAACGCCTTGCACGATGCCCGCGCCATGGCCGCCAGCATGGAAGAGATGGTCCGGCGCGGCGCCATGCGTCCCGCCGCCTGAGTGCCTCCATGACCGAAGCCGATGCGCTGATCGCCGCCCTGAAGCTCGCCCCGCACCCGGAGGGCGGCCATTACCGCGAGACGTTTCGAGACGGGGAGGGGCGCGGCCATTCCAGCGCCATCCACTTCCTGCTCAAGGCGGGCGAGACGTCCTGGTGGCACCGGGTGGATGCCGCCGAGGTCTGGCATTTCTATCGCGGCGCGCCGCTGGCGCTCTCTATTGCGCAGGACGGCGTGGTGGAGACGCATGTGCTGGGCCCCGGTATCGAGCAGGGCGAGGCGCCGCAGATCGTGGTGCCTGCGGGCGCCTGGCAGATGGCGAAGAGTCTGGGCGATTACACGCTGGTGGGTTGTACAGTTGCACCAGGCTTCGACTTCTCAGGCTTCGAGCTGGCGCCGCGGAGCTTTGCCCCTTGATTTCATGGGTCGCACGGCCGACGCCTCGCTTCGCTCGGCTGGCCGATGCTCCCAGGCACCAGGCTTCGACTTCTCAGGCTTCGAGCTGGCGCCGCGGGATTTCCGGCCGTAACACAGGCCCGCCTCCCCTTCGTGCGCGCAGCGCACAGGAAGGGGAGGTGCCCGTAGCTGGCAGACCGCTTGCGGCCGTTGCCGGCGAAGGGCGGAGGGGTTCGAAAAATTACTCCGGGATGTTCACCGCCAGCAGCTTGCCCAGATTATGGGCGACGGCATGGCTGGAGATGCGGCCCAGATAGCCGTCCTGCGGCGCATAGCGAACCACTAGGTTGCGGCCCGACAGCGACAAGCCGGGCTTGGCCGCCTTTTCCAGCTTCACGGTGCTGATGCGCCGCGAGATCGCCCGCCGTCCGGCCTGGGTGGCGATGAAGCGCTCGATGCCCCATTGCACATTGGCCAGCGTGTCGAAGGCCAGCGCCCGGCTTTCGGCATCCGACAGGGTGGCGGCGTCGGTGACGAAATGCAGCGCCAGACCGCCGGTATAGGAGAAGTGCGCCGCCTCGTCCGACAGGGCGCTGCGCAGCTCGACGGCGGAGACCGGCATGGGCGCCAGCGCGTCCGCCGCGCCCTGGTGGGTGGCGGGCAGCCCGCCCGGCGCGTCGGCGGCATAGAGCGTCACCCCGCCCCAGGGCGAGACCGACAGCGCCGCCGCGCCGGTATCGTATTTCAGCAGCTTGGCCCCCAGCGAGCCGGGATCGGCGGTCAGCACGAAGCTTTCCGGTGAGCCGTCGAAGCGCAGCAGATATTTGCCGCGATAGGGGATGAGGGTGAATTCCCGGCCCTCGCCCGCGCTGTAGCGGCCCGGCTCGATCGCCGCCACGCGCTCGGCCGACAGGCGCGCCGTCATGGGATCGGATGGTTGTGCCTGCACCGCCGCGGGGAGCAGCAGAAGCAGAAACGCCGATGTGAGAGCCCTTTTCACGCGCGGTCTTCTGACGAATGCGGCCGGAAATATGCCGCGTCACCTGTTAACATGCCCTGTTAATTGGGCAATTTTAAGGGGAGTTTTGGGTTTAACGCCTCCGGCCGTCGCAACTTTGCCACGGGCCGCCCGCTCCCCGGCGCGCGTTGCGCGGCAGAGCGGGGAGCGACAGCGAGTCCGGGTTTTCTTTGGCCGCAAATAAGCCTAAATCGGGCCGTTCCCAAGCGAAAGACCGCCATGAGCCAGGACAGTTTCAAATCCCGCAAAACCCTGAAGGTCGGCAACAGGACCTATGTCTATTTCAGCCTCGCCGCCGCCGAGAAGAACGGGCTGAAGGGGATTTCCAGGCTGCCCTATTCGATGCGGGTCCTTCTGGAGAATCTGCTGCGCCATGAAGACGGCAACACCGTCACCAAGGAGGACATCCAGGCGGTGGCGGACTGGGCGGTGAACCGCACCTCCGACCGCGAGATCGCCTTCCGGCCCGCGCGCGTCCTGATGCAGGACTTCACCGGCGTGCCCGCCGTGGTGGACCTGGCGGCGATGCGCGACGCCATGAAGGCGCTGGGCGGCGATCCGGAGAAGATCAACCCGCTGGCCGAGGTGGACCTGGTCATCGACCACAGCGTGATGATCGACGCCTTCGGCAATCCGCGCGCCTTCAAGCAGAATGTCGAGATCGAATATGCCCGCAACCGCGAACGCTACACCTTCCTGCGCTGGGGCGCGCAGGCCTTCGCCAATTTCCGCGTCGTGCCGCCGGGCACCGGCATCTGCCATCAGGTGAACCTGGAGTACCTCGCCCAGACCGTCTGGACCCGCAAGGGACCGGACCCCAGGAGCCCGAAAAAGACCTGCGAATACGCCTTCCCCGACACGGTGGTGGGCACCGACAGCCACACCACCATGATCAACGGCCTGTCGGTGCTGGGCTGGGGCGTGGGCGGCATCGAGGCCGAAGCGGCGATGCTGGGCCAGCCCATCTCGATGCTGATCCCCGAGATCGTGGGCTTCAAGCTCACCGGCAAGCTGCGCGAAGGCGTCACCGCCACCGACCTGGTGCTGACCGTCACCCAGATGCTGCGCAAGAAAGGCGTGGTGGGCAAGTTCGTGGAATATTACGGCGAGGGCCTGGACCAGCTCAGCCTGGAAGACCGCGCCACCCTGGCCAACATGGCGCCCGAATATGGCGCGACCTGCGGCTTCTTCCCCATCGACGCCGAGACGCTGCGCTATCTCAAGAACACCGCCCGCCCCAATCCGCGCATCGCCCTGGTGGAGAAATACGCCAAGGCGCAGGGCCTGTTCCGCACCAAGAAGAGCGAGGACCCGGTCTTCACCGACACGCTGCATCTGGACATGGGCACGGTCGAGCCCTCCATGGCCGGGCCGATGCGGCCGCAGGACCGCGTGCCTCTGGGCAATGTGGCGGGCAATTTCGCCGAGCACCTCATCACCACCTTCAAGAAGGAGGAAGAGGCCCACAAGCGCGCCAAGCTGGAAGGCAGCGAGCATTCCATCGGCCATGGCGATGTGGTGATCGCCGCCATCACGAGCTGCACCAACACCTCCAATCCCAATGTGATGATCGGCGCGGGGCTGGTGGCGCAGAAGGCGGTGAAGCGCGGGCTGAAGGTGCGGCCCTGGGTCAAGACCTCGCTGGCGCCGGGAAGCCAGGTCGTCACCGACTATCTGAAGAAGGCGGGGCTGGACAAGGCGCTGGACAAGCTGGGCTTCAACCTGGCCGGTTACGGCTGCACCACCTGCATCGGCAATTCCGGTCCCTTGCCCGATCCGGTCGCCAAGGCGATCACCGAGGCCGATCTGGTGGCGAGCGCGGTGATCTCCGGCAACCGCAATTTCGAGGGCCGCGTGCATCCGCAGGTGCGCGCCAATTATCTTGCCTCGCCCATGCTGGTGGTGGCCTATGCCCTGGCCGGTTCGGTCAATATGGACCTGACCAAGGAGCCGGTGGGCTATGACCGCAACAACGAGCCGGTCTATCTGAAGGAGATCTGGCCCAGCCCGCAGGAGATCAAGGCCGCCATCGCCAAGTCGGTGAAGCCGTCCAGCTTCAAGGCGCGCTATGGCGACGTCTTCAAGGGCGATGCCAACTGGAAGAAGATCAAGCTGGCCAAGGGCAAGACCTATCAGTGGGACCCGGCCTCGACCTATGTGAAGCACCCGCCCTATTTCGAGGGCATGACGGTCAAGCCCGCCCCGGTGCAGGAGCTGACGGGCGCGCGGGTGCTGGCGATCTTCGGCGATTCCATCACCACCGACCACATCTCGCCCGCGGGCAACATCAAGGCCACCTCTCCGGCCGGGCTGTACCTGTCCGAGCGCAAGGTGGCCCCCGCCGACTTCAACTCCTATGGCGCGCGGCGCGGCAACCATGAGGTGATGGAACGCGGCACCTTCGCCAATATCCGCATCAAGAACGAGATGATGGGCGGCAAGGAAGGCGGCAACACGCTCTATTACGCCTCGCCCGAGGCCGAGGGCGTGGCGATGAGCATCTTCGACGCCGCCCAGGCCTACAAGGCCGACGGTCATGCCACCATCGTGATCGGCGGCAAGGAATATGGCTCCGGCTCCTCGCGCGACTGGGCGGCCAAGGGGCCGCGCCTTCTGGGCGTGCGCGCGGTGATCGCCGAGAGCTTCGAGCGCATCCACCGCTCCAACCTGATCGGCATGGGCGTGGCGCCCTTCTGCTTCGATCCGGGCAAGGGCCGCAAGGATTACGGCTTCACCGGGCGCGAGACCATCTCGATCCCCGGCCTGTCGGGCGCGCTCAAGCCGCGCCAGGTGATGGAAGGGGTGATCCACCGCCCCGATGGCGGCATCGAGAAGATTCCGCTGCATCTGATGATCCTGACCGCCGACGAGGTGGGGTATTATCAGAATGGCGGCATCCTGCCTTACGTTCTGCGGAATCTTCTGGCGGCCTGATTTGTGCGTCATGGCCCGGCGCATGCGGCCATGACAGGAGTCATGGGTGCCGCCATGATGACTCCATGCCTGCCGATTCGATCATCCTGATCGCCGCTGCGCTGCTGCTGGGCGCTTCGCTGTTCGCGGGCCGCGCCGGTGCGGGCAATTACCTGCGCTTCGCCGCCATCCTATGTGCCGCGCTGGCGCTGGCGCTGCTGTCGCGCCTGCCGGGCCTGGCGGCGGCGGCCGCGCTGGTGACGCTGCCGCTGGCGGGGGCGAGCCTCGGCCTTTCGGCGCTGGCGCGCGCGGGCCGCACGGTGCTGCCGCTGCTCGCCTCCCTGGCGCTCGCCGCCGCGCTGGCGGCGGGCCTCACCGCCATCTTCACCGCGCTGGTGACGCCGGTGCTGCTGCCGCTCGCGTTGGGCGGCGTGGCGATGCTGCTGACGGGACGGCTCTTCGCCATGCTGTCGGGCGCGCTGCTGCTGGCCGCCGCCAGCGCGGGGCTCAGCGAAGGGCTGGGGGCGGGGCTGGTCAGCCTTCTGGCGGCGTCGCTCTTCGGCGCGGGGCTTTACAGGCGCGCGTCGAAGAAGGCCGCCTCCCTGGCGCACGCCTCGCCGTAAGCGGCGCGCACCAGCCGGTGGCGTTCCTGCGCCATCACCTGTCCCAGAAGCTGCGTAACAAAGGCGGGCGTCAGGCGCGGGCCGTCCCGGAACGGGTCATGCGCCTTCGTGCCAGCCTGGCACACCAGTTCCACCTGCAAGCGCGGCCGCTCTTTGCTTCTCTCACGCGGCGCCTCGCGCCCGTCTTCGCCCAAGCGCGCGGAATTGCTGGCGTTTGACGCCGCGCGCACGGCCTCCCCGGCGGCTCTGACGCCGCCCGGGCGATGCGCAGGCAGGGGCGTTAACGGGTTCATAGCCATGCGAAACGCAAGGGCCGGGCCGTGCGCCGCGGACGCACGCAGTTACCGGATTTTTAAGCGCCGCCTTCCCATACTGCCGCCCGATAGCGCCGGAGAAACCGGCCAGGGATGGTGGATGTGTTGACGGCAGCGCTTCAGAAAGAACAGGCGGCACTGGCCGAGCTCGGCAACGCGCAGGACGCGACGCGCCTGCGCTATGCCGCCCTGGCCGCATCGGTCGCGGTGTTCGACTGGCAGGCCGCCGAAGGCGCGATCGCCTGGGACGGCGCCACCGACATCCTTCCCTTCCAACGCGACATCCATCGCGCCGCCGTCTTCCTCGACGCCATCGAGCGCAGCCGCCGCGCGCCCCTGGAGGCGCTGCTGGAGGCGCGCAGCCCCCAGCCCGCGCCCTTCCAGATCGAGATCGAGATCGCCGCGGCCATGGGCGCGGTCACCTTCACCATGGTGGGCACGCGCATCCCCGCCGCCGACGGCCGCACTGAGCGGCTGGTGGGCATGCTGCGCGAGACCACCGAGCAGGCGCGCGAGCTGCAGCGCCTGACCTATCTGGCGACGCGCGACGAGCTCACCGGCCATCTCAACCGCAATTCGCTGCGCGCCGAGCTGTCGCTGGCCATCGAGGCGGCCATGACCGAGAGCCGCTCCTGCGCCTTCCTGGTCTCTTCCATCGACCGCCTGGCCATGATCAATGACGGCTTCGGCTTCGACGCGGGCGAAGAGGTGATCGTGGCGGTGGGCGAGCGCCTGGCCCGCTCCCTGCGCGCCAGCGACGTGATCGGCCGCACCGCGGGCAACAAGTTCGGCGTCATCCTCAAGAACTGCTCCCAGAGCGAGGTCTCCATCGTGGCGGCGCGGCTGCGCGCCGCGGTGCGCGGCAGCGTCATCGACACCCGCGCGGGCCAGGTCTCGGCCACCTGCTCGGTGGGGGCGGTGTGGCTGCCCCAGGGCGCGGCCACCAGCCAGGAGGCGATGCTGCGCGCCGAAAAGGCGCTGGAGCGGGCGCGCGCCACCGGCCGCGACGGCTTCTCGGTCTATGAGCACAGCGCGCTCCTGGAAAGCGCGCGCCTGCGCCAGATGGCGGTGGCCGACGAGGTGGTGCTGGCCCTGAAGGAGAACCGCATCCACCTGGCCTATCAGCCCATCATCCAGGCCAAGACGCGCCGCATCTCGCATTATGAATCGCTGCTCAGGATGGCGCGGCCCGACGGGCAGATCGTCACCGCGGGCTATTTCGTGCCCGCCGCCGAGCAGCTCGGCCTGGTGCATATGGTGGACCGTTTCGCGCTGGAGACGGTGGTGCGGCGGCTGAAGGCGCACAAGCAGGTGTCGCTGGCGGTGAATGTCTCGGGCACCGCCGCGGGCGACCCCGCCTGGCTGCAGGATTTCGTGGATTACATCCGCGCCAGCCAGGAGGTCGCGCCCCGCCTGATCGTGGAGCTGACCGAGACGGCGGCGCTGCATCATTTCGAAGAGAATGCCCGCTTCGTCACCCAGCTCAAGGAACTGGGCGTGCGCGTCTCGATCGACGATTTCGGCGCCGGTTACACCAGCTTCCGCAATCTACAGATGCTGCATGTGGACACGGTGAAGATCGACGGTTCCTATGTGAAGAACCTGTCGGAATCGCCGGAGAACCAGGTCTTCGTCCGCACGCTGGTGGGCCTGGCCAAGAATTTCAACATCAAGACCGTGGCCGAATGGGTGGGCTCGGACGCCGACGCCTTCCTGCTGCAGAGCTTCGGCGTGGACTATTTCCAGGGCTTCCATTTCGGCGAGCCGGTCCTGGATCCCAAATGGGATCAATAGCCGTCAGCGGATGGATTCGGCAGGGGCGCGTCAGGACGGCTTCTGCCAGTTCGTGACGTCGGTGCTGCCGTTCCGGTGCACCATCACGCCATAGGTGGAAGTGGCGGATTCGAAATCCACCAGCCAGCCATCGCCCAGCCGCTGGGTGCGCGTCACCCGGTAGGGCGCGCAGCGCGCCGTCTCGGCGCAATAGGAGCGCAAGGAGCGGGCGGCGGCGATCTGCGCCTCACGCTGGCTGAGCGGCCCGGCGCAGGCGCCCAGGGCAAGACAGGAAAGAAGCGCCGCCCCCGGAAGGACGCGTCTCACTTGCGCTGGCTCAGCTCTGCCAGTTGTTTGCGCACGGAGCGCGGCCAGGAAAAGTGCGAAGCGGTTTTCCGTCCGGCCGCGCGACAAACCAAAAATCACTTACGTTGGCTCAACTCTGCCAGTTGTTTGCGCATGGCCTCCATCTCCTGCTTCAGCGACTCCACCTCGCTGGAGGAGGGCTTCTCGGGCGCCGGCTCGGCCTTGCGGCCCGCGGGGGCGCCGAAGGGCGAGAACATCGCCATGGCATTCTCGAACAGTTGCAGGTGCTGGCGGGTCAGGTTCTCGATCATCTGGTTGCCGCCGCCCAGCGCCTCGGCGATGCGGTCGCGCATCGCCCCCTGGTTCTTGGCGAAGCTGTCCATGCTCATGTCGAGATAGCCGGGCACGAAGGCCTGCAAGGAGTCGCCATAGAAGCGGATCAACTGCCGCAGGAACTTGATCGGCAGCAGGTTCTGGCCCTTGGCCTCTTCCTCGAAGATGATCTGGGTGAGGACCGAGCGGGTGATGTCCTCGCCGGTGCGGGCATCCTGCACCTCGAACTCGGTGCCGTCCTTCACCATGGCGGCCAGGTGATCGAGCGTCACATAGGACGATGTCTGGGTGTTGTAGAGACGGCGGTTCGCATACTTCTTGATGATGACCGGACTTTCGGTCTTGCTCTTATCTTCCGACACGACTTCCCCGAACGTAAAGAAAAACCCCACGCCCCTTCCGGGCTTGCAGTGCAACAAACATCTTTCCGCCTCGTGCGTAAAGCGTAATTTAGCAGGTGCAACATCGTCATGCTGCGCAGCATTTTTTCAAGCCGTTGGAATCGCTTGCGGATTTGGGGACGCTCGCCTTTCCGCGCGCCGCCGCGCTAGCATTTGCCGGGAACTGGAGGATTTTCATGTCAGACGTCGTGATCGTGTCGGGCGCCCGCACCCCGGTGGGCTCCTTTCTGGGGGCTTTTGCCAATGTTCCCGCCCACAGGCTGGGCGAAGCGGCCATCCGCGCGGCGCTGGAACGGGCCGGGGTCGCACCCGAAGAGGTCGGCGAGGTCATCCTGGGCCAGGTGCTGACGGCGGCGGCCGGACAGAACCCGGCCCGCCAGGCCGCCATCGCGGCGGGTCTGCCCATCGCCACCCCCGCCTGGGGCATCAACATGGTTTGCGGCTCGGGCCTGCGGGCCGTGGCGCTGGGGGCGCAGGCGATCGCCCAGGGCGACAGCCGCATCGTGGTGGCGGGCGGGCAGGAGAGCATGAGTCTGGCCACCCATGCCGCCTATCTGCGCGCCGGGCAGAAGATGGGCGACATCCAGTTCGTGGACACCATGATCCGCGACGGACTGTGGGACGCCTTCAACGGCTATCACATGGGCGTGACGGCCGAGAATGTCGCGCGCGAATGGCAGATCAGCCGCGAGGAGCAGGACCGTTTCGCCGTCGCCAGCCAGAACAAGGCCGAGGCGGCGCGCAAGGCGGGCCGCTTCAAGGACGAGATCGTCCCGGTGACGGTGAAGACCCGCAAGGGCGACACGGTGGTGGACACCGACGAATATATCCGCGACGGCGCCACGCTGGAGGCGGTGGCGGGCCTCAAGCCCGCCTTCGACAAGGCGGGCACGGTGACGGCGGGTAACGCCTCGGGCCTGAATGACGGGGCGGCGGCGCTGGTGCTGATGAACGGGAAGGACGCCGCGGCGCGCGGGCTGACGCCGCTGGCCCGCATCGCAAGCTGGGCCCAGGCGGGGGTGGACCCCAAGGTGATGGGCACCGGCCCCATCCCGGCCAGCCGGGCGGCGCTGGAAAAGGCGGGCTGGAAGGCCGCCGACCTGGACCTGGTCGAGGCCAACGAGGCCTTCGCCGCCCAGGCCTGCGCCGTCAATAAGGATATGGGCTGGGACACGGCCAGGGTGAACGTCAATGGCGGGGCCATCGCCATCGGCCATCCCATCGGCGCCTCGGGCGCCCGCGTCCTGGTGACGCTGCTGCACGAGATGGTCAAGCGCGACGCCAAGAAGGGGCTGGCGACGCTCTGTATTGGCGGGGGAATGGGCATCGCGTTGACGGTCGAGCGCTAGCCTTTTTTGGGGTCGCGCGGCCTAACGGCTCCGCTTCGCTCCGCCTGGGCCGTCGCTCCTGTGCATTGGCGGCGGCATGGGCATTGCCATGACAGTCGAACGCTGACCGGAAAACAGGCAGAAGAATTGACGCGGTGCGACAACGGTTTTGTTTGAACCGTCCGCTTTTTGCCGCCTAAATCATCCCTGCAAGGAACGGGAGCTTTCATGGCACGGGTGGCGGTGGTCACGGGCGGCACGCGCGGCATCGGCGAGGCGATTTCGGTCGCGCTGAAAAAGGCCGGTTACACGGTGGCGGCGAACTATGCCGGCAACGATGCCCGCGCGCAGGATTTCACCGCCCGCACCGGCATCAAGGCCTACAAATGGGACGTGGCCGATTTCGAGGCCTGCCGTCAGGGCGTGGCGAAGATCGAGGCCGAGCTCGGCCCCGTCGATGTGATCGTCAACAATGCGGGCATCACCCGCGACGGCACCATGAAGAAGATGACCCGCATCGCCTGGGACGAGGTGATGGACACCAACCTGGGCGGCTGCTTCAACATGTGCAAGGCGGCGTGGGACGGCATGAACGCCCGCAAGTTCGGCCGCATCGTCAATATCGGCTCGATCAACGGCCAGGCGGGCCAGTATGGCCAGGTCAACTACGCCGCCGCCAAGTCGGGCATCCATGGCTTCACCAAGGCGCTGGCGCAGGAAGGCGCGCGCGCCGGCATCACCGTCAACGCCATCGCGCCGGGCTATATCGACACCGACATGGTGGCGGCGGTGCCCGCCGACGTGCTGGCCAAGATCGTGGCCCGCATCCCCGTGGGCCGCCTGGGCCAGGCGGACGAGATCGCGCGCGGCGTCCTCTTCCTGGTGGCGGACGAGGCGGGGTTCATCACCGGCTCGACCATGTCCATCAATGGCGGCCAGCATATGTATTGAGGGCGGCGCGGGTCTTTTGGCCCGCGGGTTCGCCGCGCGTGTTCAACAGAACCTCTCCATGGCCGGGCTTGACCCGGCCATCCAACTTGGCTTCAACGAAGTTGGATGGGCGGGTCTTCGCCCGCCCATGGTGAAGAAACAGAATGATCTCCTCCCTCACCGCCGAGAAGCTGGCCTGCGTGCGCGGCACGCGCCGCCTGTTCGCGGGCCTGTCCTTTTCCGTCAAGGCGGGGCAGGCGCTGGCGCTGGAAGGCGCCAATGGTGCGGGCAAGACCTCGCTCCTGCGCCTGATCGCGGGGTTCCTGCCGCAGGCGGCGGGCCGCGTCTTCGTCACGGCGGAAGGCGCGGAGATTGCCGACGCCGAGGAGCGCGGGCGCTTCATCGGCTGGCTGGGCCATCAGGACGCGCTGAAGGCGTCCTTCACCGTTTCCGAGCAGTTGGCGTTCTTCGACGCCCTGTATGATGCCCCCTCCGCCCGCAGCAGCGCGGGCGCTGCTGCGGGCACCTCCCCCGTAACGACGGGGGAGGAAAGACGCAGCGCCGCGCTCGAACAGGTGGGCCTGGCGCGGCAGGCGGAACTGCCCTGCCGCTATCTGTCCGCCGGCCAGCGCCGCCGCCTGGCGCTGGCGCGGCTGCTGCTCAGCGCACGTCCACTCTGGCTCCTGGACGAGCCTTTCGCGGCGCTGGACAGCGCGGGCAAGGGCCTGGTGGCGCGGCTGATCGCGCTGCATTGCGGCCAGGGCGGCATCGTCGTCGCCGCCACCCATGAGCCGCTGGGGCTCGGCAATGAAAGCCTCAAGCTGTGACGCCCTTTCTCACCTTGCTCGCGCGCGACCTGCGCCTGTCGGTGCGCGAGGGCGGCGGGGCGGCGCTGGCGCTGGGCTTCTTCGCGCTGGTGGCGACGCTGATGCCGCTGGGCATCGGCTCCGACATGGCGGTGCTGGCCCGGGTGGGCGCGGGCGTTCTCTGGATCGGGGCGGCGCTGGCGGCGCTGCTATCGCTCGACCGCCTGTTCCAGGCCGACTATGAGGACGGCTCGCTGGACCTGATTGCGCTCTCGCCCCTGCCGCTGGAAGGCGCGGCGGCGGCCAAGATTCTGGCGCACTGGCTCTCGACCGGCCTGCCCCTGACGCTGCTCTCGCCGGTCCTGTCGGTGTTGTTCGACCTGCCGTCCGGGGCGGTGCCGGTGCTGGCGGCGTCGCTGCTCCTGGGCACGCCCGCGGTCAGCGCCGCCGGGGCCATCGGTGCCAGCCTGACGCTGTCACTCCGGCGCGGCGGGCTGATCCTGCCCCTGATCGTGCTGCCCCTGCTCACCCCGGCGGTGATCTTCGGCACCGGCATGGTGGAAGCGGCCCAGACGGGCCTAGAAGGCGGTGCCTTCGGCTTCCTGGCGGCTTTCTCCATCGCCACCGTTTTGCTAAGTCCCTTCGTTGCCGCCTTCGCGGTGCGCCTCAATCTGGCCGGATAAGAAGGATAGCAAGATCCCGATGTTCGACTGGCTCTTCCGCTATGCCAATCCCGCCCGCTTCATGGGGCTGTCGGGCGCGCTCCTGCCCTGGCTGGCGGCGGCGACGATACTGACCATCGCCATCGGCCTTTATCTCGGCTTCTCCGCCCCGCCCGATTATCAGCAGGGCCGCACCGTCCTCATCATGTTCGTGCATGTCCCCGCCGCCAGCATGGCGACCATGGTCTATTTCTGCCTGGCGGTGGCCTCGCTCTTCTCGCTGGTCAACCGCCATATCCTGGCCGATGTCGCCGCCCGCACCGCCGCGCCGCTGGGCGCGGTCTTCACGCTGCTCGCGCTGGCGACGGGTTCGCTCTGGGGCAAGCCCATGTGGGGCACCTGGTGGGAATGGGACGGGCGCATGACCTCGACCCTGGTGCAGTTCTTCCTCTATCTCGGCTATTCGGCGCTGTGGAACGCCATCGAGGACGAGACCAAGGCCGCGCGCATCTGCGCCATCCTGGCGCTGGTGGGGGCGGTGAACATCCCCATCATCAAATTCTCGGTGGACTGGTGGGCGACGCTGCACCAGGGCGAGAGCATCATGTCGGGCCAGGTGGCGCCGGTGTTCCTGGCGCCGCTGCTCACCATGATGGGCGGCTATTTCCTTCTGTTCGTCACGCTCTGGCTGGTGCGCATCCGCACCATGATCGTCGAGCGGCGGGCGCGCAGCCTGATGCAGGCGGGGGCGGCGGCATGAATTTCGACGTTTCGCCTTACGGCGCCTTCATCTGGCCGGCCTATGGCCTCACCGTCGTCGTGCTGGGCGGCATGATCGTCTGGACGCTGGCCAAATGGCGCGCCGCCAAGGCGAAGCTGGCGGCGCTGGAGGCGAAGACGTGAAGCGCCTAGTCTATATCCTGCCGGTGGCGGCCTTCGCCGTGCTGGCGGTGGTGCTGTTCCGCAGCCTGTTCCTCACCCCCACCCTCGTGCCGCCCGCGCTGATCAACCAGCCGGTGCCGCAGGTGACGCTGCCCGCGCTGGACGAGCAGACGCAGGGCTTCGGGCCTGCCGAGCTGTCGGCGGGCAAGGTGACGCTGGTCAATGTCTTCGGTTCCTGGTGCGTGGAATGCCATGTCGAGGCGCCGGTGCTGATGCAGCTCGCGGCGATGGCGGAAAAGGAAGATTTCGAGATTTTCGGCTTCGTGCAGCGCGACACGCCGGAGAAGATCCGCGCCTTCCTGGCCGAGACCGGCAACCCCTTCCACCGCATCGGCAATGATGTGGACGGCAAGGCGGGGATCGAATGGGGCGTCTATGGCGCGCCCGAGACCTTCCTGGTCGATGGCAAGGGCGTGATCCGCTACAAATATGTGGGCGCGCTGACGCCCGCGATCGTGGAGCGGGAATTGCTGCCCGCGATCCGCGCCGCGCGCGGGGCTTAACCCTTCGCTAACCCTGTTTTGCAAGGCTGCGCGGATGCAGATTTCCGCCGCCAACCTTCTTGCCGCGCAGCAGGCCGCCCAAAGGGCCTTGGCCGAAAAGTCGGCGCTGGCCGCCAAGCAGGCGGCCCGGACCGCCGCCACGGCCCCGGCCTTCGCCGCGGCGCTGACCGATTTTCAGGCAGTCGGCCCGGCCCGGGCGGCGGAAAAGGCCGCGCCCGCGGCGCCGGTGCAGCCTGCGCCCGCGCCGCAAGCGGGCGTGAAGCTGGGGCAGCACATCAATATCGTGATCTAGGCCCTCAATCCGTCATTCCCGCGAAAGCGGGAATCCAGGCCCGTCGGTCTATCAGTCCGCGCGCAGACGCGCCGGCCATCACAGGGGCGCGGGATCAGGACAGCCGCCGCTTGCGGCCGGGCTTGGGCTTGTCGTGGCCGTTGGCGGCCAGCGCCTCGGCGGCCTGGGCGATCTCACGCAGCGCCTTGACGAAGCGCTGCCGGTCGGGGGCGGGCAGGGCTTCCAGCAGCGCCCGTTCGGCCCGGTCGGCGGCGTTGCGCGCGCTGCGCAGCGCCTTCCTGCCGGAGGGCGAGATCGCCACGGCATTGGCGCGGGCGTCCTCCTCGGTGCGCTCGCGGGTGATCAGGCCCTTCTCCAGCATCCGGCGCACCATCTCCGCCAGGGTGGAGCGGTCGATGCTGGTGATCTCCACCAGCGCGGTCTGGCTGGCGCCCTCATTCTGCTCCAGCGCCGCCAGCAGGGTGAATTGCTGCTTGGTCAGCTCGCGCGCGCCCGCCTCGCGCGCGTAAAGATCGCCATAATATTGCTGGCAGCGGCGGATCAGGTGCGAAGGCGCTTCGGACAGGTCGAAACCCACCGCCTTGCGCTGCCCCTTGATCATGCCAACCCCGCTTGTTCGTGCACCCTTGCGACGGAGCATCCTTGATGGAGCGTCTCTTGTTGGACGCTCGCGACCCAACGCGCTGCCCGGCGCCTGAGAGGGGCATGTTAAACTTGTTTTGCGCGCGCTTGTCCATGCGCAAAATCGGCCTTCCGCGATGCGTAGGCGGACGATTGCGCGCGCGGCAATTTCGTGGGCGCGGTGCTTGGCTGTACCGCATCGGAACATCAACAATTGGTATGTGGCTTTCCGATCCGCATAGCTGTTGCGCCGCGCCCGGAACCGATGGGTATTCAGTCTCAGTCCGGGGTCTTCTCACCCTGCGCATGCTTGAGCAGCAGCGGCGTCTGCGCCAGCGCGAAGATCAGGATCAGCGGCAGAATGCCCCAGACCTTGAAATCCACCCAGAAATCGGTGGAAGCTTGGCGCCAGATCGCCTCGTTGAGCGCCGCCAGCGCCAGGAAGAAAAGGCCCCAGCGCAAGGTGAGCTTGCGCCAGCCCGCATCGTCGAGATCGAAGGCTTCGGCGAAGACATATTTGATGAAAAGCCGGCCCGTCGCCAACCCACCCAAAAGGATGAGGCCGAAGAAGCCGTAGAGGATCGTGACCTTGACCTTGAGGAAAATCTCGCTCTGCAGATAAAGCGTCAGCCCGCCGAAGATCATCACCAGAAGGGCGGTGAAGAGCGGCATGGGCGAGAGCTTCTTCTCGAAGGCATAGCCCAGACCCAGCGCCACGGCGATCGCCACCATGAAGGCGGCGGTGGCGGCGAAGAAGCCGCCCCATTTGAAGGCCGCGAAGAAGATCAGCAGCGGCCCCAAATCCAGCACCAGCTTGCGCAATTGCGGGTTCATGTCCTCACTCCCGCCAGGGCGCGGGCAAAGGCGCCCGCGTCGAAGGCTTGCAGATCGTCCTCGCCTTCGCCCACCCCCAGATAATGCACCGGCAGGCCGAACCTGGCCGCCAGCGCCACCAGGATGCCGCCCCGGGCGGTGCCGTCCAGCTTGGTCATGACGAGCCCGGTGAGCGGCACGGCGGCGCCGAAGGCCGCCACCTGCGAAAGGGCATTCTGGCCGGTGGTGGCGTCCAGCACCAGCAGCACCGCATGCGGCGCGGCGGGGTCCAGCTTCTTGACCACCCGGGCAATCTTCTCCAGCTCGGCCATCAGCCCCGCCTTGTTCTGGAGCCGCCCCGCCGTGTCGATCAAGACGACATCGCTGCCATTGTCGCGCGCCTTCTGCACCGCCTCGAAGGCCAGGCCCGCCGCATCGCCGCCCTGTCTGGTGGCGACGAATTCGGCTCCGGCCCGCCTGGCCCAGACGCCCAACTGCTCGATGGCGGCGGCGCGGAAGGTGTCGCCTGCCGCCAGCGTCACCTTGGCGCCGCTTCCGGTCATCAGCCGCGCCATCTTGCCGATGGTGGTGGTCTTGCCCGCGCCATTGACGCCCGCCACCAGCACCACGAAGGGCTTGGGACCCTGGCCGGTCACCAGCGGCTTCTGTACGGGGGCCAGGATTTTTTCGATCTCCTCCGCCAGAAGGGCGCGCAATTCGCTGTCGGCGATGTCGGTGTCGTAACGGCCCTTGCCGATGGCGGCGGTGATGGCCTTGGCCTGCGCCCCGCCCAGGTCGGCGCGGATCAGCGCCTCTTCCAGCTCGGCCAGGGTGTCGGCATCGAGCTTCCTGCGGGTGAAAAGCCCGACCAGGCTGTCGGACAGGCTGCCCTTCTTGGTCAGCCCGGCCTTCAGCCGCTCCATGAAGGTGGGCGGCGGCGGCTCCATCCCGAAGGTCTTCATGCCGCCTCCGCGATCAGCATGCCGCCCGCGATAGCGGTGAAGCGGGCGCGCACAAAGGCGCCGGGCGCGGCATCAAGTCTGGCAGGTGTAAAGCACGGAGAACGGCCGACGCCGCCGCGCTCCATCAGCAGCGTGCGCTCCTGGCCCAGCAGCGATCGCAGATGGCGGGCGCGGGCCGCTTCGCCCTGGGCGCGCAGGCGGGCGGCGCGTTCCTTCACCAGGGCGCGCGGCAGGGCGGGCATCTTCGCCGCGGGCGTGCCGGGGCGGGGGCTGAAGGGGAAGACATGCAGGAAGGACAGCCCCGCATCCTCCACCAGCCTCAGGCTGTTCTCGAACATCGCCGCGCTCTCGGTGGGAAAGCCCGCGATCAGGTCGGCCCCGAACACCGCATCGGGCCGGGCGCGGCGCACAGTGTCGCAGAACGCGATCGTGTCGGCGCGGGTGTGGCGGCGCTTCATGCGCTTGAGGATCATGTCGTCGCCCGACTGGGCGGAAAGATGGAAATGCGGCATCAGCCGTTCCTCCTCCGCGATCAGGCGCATCAGGGTGGCGTCGGCCTCGATGGTGTCGATGGACGACAGGCGCAGGCGCTTGAGGCCCGGCACCTGCTTCAAGAGCTTCGCGGCCAGGTCGCCCAGCCTGGGCGCGCCCGGCAGGTCGGCGCCATAGGCGGTCAGGTCCACGCCGGTCAGCACGATCTCGGCATAGCCGCTTTGCGTCAGCCGCCGCGCCGCGTCCACCACCGCGCCCAGGCCCACGCTGCGCGAAGGCCCGCGGCCGAAGGGGATGACGCAGAAGGTGCAGCGATGGTCGCAGCCGGTCTGCACCTGCAGGAAGGCGCGGGTGTGGCCGTCGAACTGCTCCGCCATCTGGGGCGCGGTCTCGCGCATGCTCATGATGTCGTTGACGCGCAGGCGCTCCAGGCCGCCGGTGCCGAAATCGGCATAGGTCCGGGCCTTGAGCTTCTCTTCGTTGCCGATCACCGCATCCACTTCCGGCATGGCGGCATAGGTTTGCGGCTCAATCTGGGCGGCGCAGCCGGTGACCAGGATGCGCGCCTCCGGCCGTTCGCGCTTGAGGCGGCGGATGGCCTGGCGCGACTGGCGCACGGCCTCGGCGGTGACGGCGCAGGTGTTGACCACCACAGCGTCCCGCAGCCGCGCCTCGGCGGCGCGGGCCTTGATCGCCTCGCTCTCGGTGAGATTGAGGCGGCAGCCGAAGGTGACGACTTCAAAAGTGGCCGCATCGCCGGACGGAAAACCGGTGCCCACTTTTCCTGGCGATGCTCTGCGCATTACGCGAACTGTCTCAGATCCACATGGCCGCGGAAGACGGTGACCGCGGGGCCGGTCATGATCACATGCCCGTCGCTTTCGCGCCATTCGATCCGCAAGGAACCGCCATCGAGCACCACTTCCACGTTCCGTCCGGTCTTGCCCAGCCGCGCCGCCGCCACCGCCGCGGCGCAGGCGCCGGTGCCGCAGGCCAGGGTGATGCCCGCGCCGCGTTCCCACACCCGCATGCGCAGCCGGTTCTCGCCGGTGACGCTGACGAATTCGGCATTGACCCGCTGGGGGAACAGCGGATGCGTCTCGATGCGCGGGCCCAGCGCCGCCACCGGCGCCTTCTCGGCATCGGGCACGAAGATCACGCAATGGGGATTGCCCATCGAAACCGCGCTGGCGGGCAGGGACTGGCCTTCCAGCGGCAGCGCGAAGTTGCGCGTGTCCACCGCCTCTGCCAGCGGAATCTCGTTCCATTCCAGCCTGGCTGGCCCCATATCGGCCTCGACCAGGCCGCGGCCCGCATCGGTGCAGGCCAGAAGCCCGCCACGCGTGGCGAGCTTGACGCGGGCCAGGCCCCGCTCGTCCATCAGGAGCCGCGCGACGCAGCGCGTGGCGTTGCCGCAGCTTTCCACCTCGCCGCCATCGGCGTTGAAGAAGCGCAAGGAGGCGTCGGCTTCCGCCCCGCCCGGGCCGATCAGCACCACCGTGTCGCAGCCGATGCCGAAATGGCGGTCGGCAATCCCCCTGGCCTGGGCCGGGGTGAGTGGGATGGCGGCGTCGCGGGCATCGAAGACCACGAAATCGTTGCCCAGGCCGTGCATCTTGAGGAAGGCGGTCATGCAGCGCCTTATATGGGGTCGGGACCGGCTTTTCCATTGCCTCGAACGCGCAAAATCCCCATCCTTCGGCGCCTTTCCGCTGGAGCAGCCATGCGCAAGATCGTCCGCTTCGCCGTTCCGCTGCTGTCCATCCTGATCCTGGGAGCCCAGATGCCCGCCAAGCAAGCCGACACCGCCAACGATCCCTGGGCCTGGCTGGAAGATGTGCAGGGCGAAAAGCAGCTCGCCTGGGTGCGGGAGCAGAACAAGGCGGCGCTGACCACGCTGAAGGCCGATCCGCGCTATCAGGGCCATTACGACCGCATCCTGGACGTGCTGGATGCGCCCGACCGCATCCCCTATGCGAGTCTGCGCAAGGGGTTCGCCTACAATTTCTGGCAGGACGCGAAGAACCCCAAGGGCGTGTGGCGGCGCACGACGGTGGCCGATTACCAGCGCCCCGCGCCCCAATGGGAGGTGCTGCTGGATGTGGACGCGCTGGCGGCGGCCGAGAAGGAGAACTGGGTCTTCAAGGGCGCGAGCTGCGCGCCGGGGCAGACCCGCTGCCTGCTCTCGCTGTCGCGCGGCGGCGGCGATGCGGTGGTGGTGCGTGAGTTCGACATTCCCGCGCGGCGCTGGGTGACGGAAGGCTTCAACCTGCCGGAAGCCAAGTCGGACGTGAACTGGGTGGACGACGACACCATCCTGTTCGGCACCGATTTCGGCAAGGGCAGTCTCACCACCAGCGGCTATCCGCGCATCGTCAAGGAATGGCGGCGCGGCCAGCCGGTCAGCGCCGCGCGCACCGTTTATGAAGGTCAGGTGACGGACGTGGCCTCGTCCGGCTTCGTGCTCAGGCCCAAGGAAGGGCCTTATGCGATGGTCGTGCGCTCGCCCAGCTTCTTCGAGAATGAGTATTTCGTGCTGGAGAAAGGGGCCCCGCGCAAGCTGCCCCTGCCGCTGACGGCGGTGGTGCAGGGGCGGATCGGCGGGGCGCTGATCGCCACATTGCGCGCCGATTTCCAGGGCTTCAAACGCGGCTCGCTGGTGGCGTTCCGCGAGGGCGCGCCCAACCAGCTCATCCTCGATCCGGGCGAGCGCGCCAGCATCGAGGCGGTGGCCGTGGGCCGCGACAAGGTCTATGTGGCGGTGACCAGGAATGTGATCGGCCAGATTCATGTCTTCACCACCGACGGCCGGACCTGGCGCAGCAGGACGCTGCCGCTGCCGGGCAACGGCACGCCGGAGATCGCGGGCGTGGACATTTACGGCACCGAGGCCCTGTTCGGTTTCGAGAATTACCTGATCCCGCCCACGCTCTATTACGATGCGGGCGATGACGCGCCCAGACCGATCAAGGCGCTGCCCGCGCGCTTCGACGCCTCGGGCATGGTGAGCGAGCAGTTCGAGGCCACCAGCAAGGACGGCACCAAGGTGCCCTATTTCGTCACCCGCCCGCGCGATCTCAAGGGTCCCGCGCCCGCCATTCTTTACGGCTATGGCGGTTTCGAAGTGTCGCTGACCCCGTCCTATTCGGCCAATTTCGGGCGGCTGTGGGTGGCGAGCGGCGGCCTGCATGTGGTCGCCAACATCCGCGGCGGCGGCGAGTTCGGCCCCGCCTGGCACAATGCCGCGCTCAAGCTGAACCGCCAGCGCGCCTTCGACGATTTCGCCGCGGTGGCGGAGGATCTGATCCGGCGCAAGCTCACCACGCCCAAACAGCTCGGCATCATGGGCGGCTCCAATGGCGGGCTGCTGGTCTCCACGGTGATGACGCAGCGGCCGGACCTGTTCGGGGCGGTGGTCTGCCAGGTGCCGCTGATAGACATGATCGCCTATACCCATATCGGCGCGGGCGCGAGCTGGATCGGCGAATATGGCGATCCGGCCAATCCCGAAGAGCGGAAATACATCCTCTCCTATTCGCCCTACCAGAATGTGAAGAGGGGCGTAAAATATCCGCCGGTCTTCTTCGTCACCGCCACCAGCGATGATCGCGTCACGCCCGTCCATGCCCGCAAGATGGCGGCGCGGATGATGGAGCAGGGGCACGATGTGCTGTTCTTCGAGAACACCGATGGCGGCCATTCCGCCGCCGCCGACCACCGCCAGGCGGCCGAGATGTGGGCGCTGTCCTTCGTCTATCTCAAGCAGAAGCTGGGGCTGAAATAGGCTCTAGCGGATGCGGTAGAAGGGATTGGGCAGCAGGAAGCTGCGCAGCGCATGCCCGCCCGCAAGATCGGAGGGCTGGTCGCCGACATTGGCGATGATGCGATAGCCGCTCGCCTCGATCTTCTCCCGCTCCGGCGCCTTGTAGTCCGCCGCGCTTTCCACCTTGAGGGTCTGCGGCTTCAGCACCAGCCCGGCCCAGCCGTCATAGCCCGCGGCGCTGAGGTTGCGCGCCGTCGCCGCGCGCTTGTCCTCGGTGCGGCCGGTGATGAAGAAGACGGCGACGCCTGACGCCCTTGCCGTCCGGAACAGCGCCAGGGTGGGCGCGATAGCCTCTGCGCGGCCCGACAATTCCCAGGCGCTCGCGCCGCAAGGCCCGGCGGGCAGGGCGTCGCAGGGGCCGTTGGGGATATAGCCGAAATCGTTGGCGGGCATGGTCGGCCAGTTGGACAGCGCGGTCTCGTCAATGTCGAGCACCAGGGCGGGCCGCGCCACTTTTCCGGCCATGGTGCGCACATAGGCTTCCGCCTCGCGCGCCACCGAAGCCAGGTCGCGCGCATAAGCGCCGCTGCGTTGATACTCCAGAAGCGCAAGCTTGAGCTCGCCCAGATTGGCCGGCTGGGACGGCGCGGCGCAGGCGGCGAGCGCCAGAAGAGCGGCGGCGAGAAGAAGGCGGCGCATGGCGTCTCCCGTGCAGGAAAGCGCGAAACCTCTCATACCGGCCGCCAAAGAAAAAGGCCGGCGGCGCGCACCGGCCTTTCAATTTTTTTGTGGCGGCGGTTTCAGTAAGGCGCGGTGCCCTGAATGTTGAGGTGCAGCAGATAGATGGACTGCGACGCCGTCATGAACAGCCAGTCGCGCTTGGGCCCGGCGAAGGTGCAGTTGGCGCAGACCTCCGGCAGGCGGATGCGGCCGATCAGCTTGCCGTCGGGATTCCACACCGTGACGCCGGAATAGCCGTAAGGGGCGTTGGACGGCGCCCACAGATTGCCCGCCCGGTCGGTGCGCATGCCGTCGCCGCCGCATTTGACGCCGTCCACCATCAGGTCGGTGAAGGTGCGGATATTCTCCAGCCGCGGGCCCACCACATCGCCCACCGCGATGTCACGGCCCCAGAGGAAATAGAGCCGCTTGTAATCGGGCGAGAAGGCCAGGCCATTGGGCGTCTGGCCGGTGGCGACGCGGTCGAGCCGCCCCGACGGGTCCCAGCGATAGATCGAGGGCGGCAGCACCTGGCGCTGCGAGCCGATGATGCCGCTGGACGGATTGCCGGGCCTGGGATCGCGCAGGCCGCCCGGATTGAAGGGCGCATCGCCCGGATCGGGATGGCCTTCCGACAATTGCGCCCCATAGGGCGGATCGGAGAACCAGATGCTGCCGTCGCGATGAACCGCAAAATCGTTGGGCGAGTTGAGCGGCTGGCCGTTATAGCTGTCGGCCAGCACCGTCATGGCGCCGTCATGCTCCCAGCGAACCACCCGGCGGGTATAATGCTGGGCGCTGATCTGGCGGCCTTCGAAATCGAAGGCGTTGCCGTTGGAATGCATGCTTTCGCGGCGATAGGGCGTGACCTGGCCGGTTTCCCAGATATAGCGGTACTGGATCGAAGCCTGTACGTCGGAGAAGACGACGTAATTGCCCTGCGCGCTCCAGGCCGGGCCTTCGGCCCACTGGAAGCCGGTGGCGACGCGATGGATGGAGGACAGCCCCAGCCGGATATTGCCGAAGCTGGGGTCCAGCACCAGCACGTCCGGATCGGGATAGCTGATGGGCGGCGCGCCGGGGCCCCATTGGCGCGGCGGGTTACTGATCACATTGGGCTGCTGCGGCCGCGGCGCGGTTTGCGCGAAGGCCAGCGTCGGCGCCAGTGCGGCGGCGCCCGCGATCAGGCGGCGGCGGCTGAGTTCGGTCATGAGGTCCCCCCTGTTGTCGGTTGGCGGCAAGGGTCGCCGCCGGAAAGGGGCCTGTCAACTCGGCGGGGCCATCGCCTCGCTGATCTGCTGCGACAGTCTGCGGGCGGAGGCTTCCATCTCCGCCACGATCAGCTTGGCGCGGTCGTTGAGCGGCGTGCGGCTCAAAAGCCGCGTTCCCGCCTCCATCGCCGCCAGCGTGTTCTTCATGTCATGGCCCAGGCCCGCATCGAAGGCGCGGCGCAGGGCGCTGTTCTCGCGCGCCATCGCCTGCATCTGGGCGTTCAGCTCCAGCTCATGGCTGATGAGCTGGGAAAAGAGGCGGAACATGCCCTTGACGCTTTCATTGTTCAGCGTGTTGGGATCGGGGTCGATGGCGCAGAGCGTGCCGAAGAAGCTGCCGTCGCTGCGCCGGATGGGCACCGAGATGTAGCTCTGGAAGCCGTAAAGGGCCGGGGTGTGATGGTCCTTCCAGGCGCCGTCCGCCGCGACATGGTCGATGGCGATCTCCCGGCCATGGCCCTCTATCTCGTGGCAGATGGTGCTTTCCACCTTCAGCTCGGCGCCCGGGGTGAGGCCGAAGGCCAGCTCGTCCTGCGCGGCGCAGCAGACCCAGCGCTCCGGCGTCACCCGCGCCACGGCGGCGAAGCGCAGCCCGGTGGTGCGGCAGATCACTTTCAGGATGGTTTCGATCGCCGGGATGGCCGCGATCGCGTCCAGGTCGGGCTGGAAATCGTGCGGGCTGACGGGCGGGATGATCCGCATGGGCCAAGCTTATCCCCATTTTACAGGGCCGCACCAAGGCCTAATTGGGTACGGTAGCGGTCGCGGCCGTCACGGGGCCGTCATGCAGCGCCGTCGTCGAAAATCTCCTCGATGCGGCGGCCGAACAGCCTTGCGATGCGGAAGGCCAGCGGCAGGGAAGGATCGTATTTGCCGGTCTCGATGGCGTTGACCGACTGGCGTGCCACGTCGAGACGCTGGGCGAGCTCGCCCTGGCTCCAGCCTTTCTCGGCGCGCAATTCGCGTAAAATGTTCTTCACACGCAGCGGTCCTTGCGCAGCAACTGCACCGGCCCCATGCAGACGGCCCAGATCGGCAACACCGCCCAGAGCGGGATGTGCGGGATGATCCGGAACTGGTCGAGGAAGCCCAACACCATGCAGATGGACATGGCGAGGAGGGCGGCGATCATCCAGCTTTCCAGCATGCGGCCGCGCAGATACTCGTCGGTTTCCTCGCGCAGCAGCAGGAACATGGCGCGCAGCGCGAACAGGAGCGGGATGGCGGGCGCCAGCGCCACGGCCATAGCGATGAGGCCCGCGGGCTGCGCCGACTTCCAATAATAGGTCGCGGCCAGCAGCGCGACGACATAGAGCAGCATCGGTGTCATGAAACGCCATTGATAGCGGCGCATCGCCGGGCGCATCGGGTCCATCAGCCCGCGCCGCTGCGCGGTGCGATGCGGCAACAGGTTCAGCCCGATCAGCGCCAGGGTAAAGGCGATCGTGCCCGCCCCCATGACGATGATCCGCCAGGGCTGCTCCAGATCGTGCTGCGCGGCATAGACAAGGGCGGGGAAGCTGGCGATCGCCAGCGCCATGGCCCCGCCCCAGGGCAGCCAGAAACGCAGGCCCAGGGAACGGTAGGGATGGTTCTGGGCATCGTCGTCGGTCAGGCCGGGCATGGCGGCGTCCCCTGTTCTGTTTCTGGATGTCAAGGAAACATGACAGGCAGGCTTTGTCAAGGATGCTTGACAGGTGTCAGGCGGATTTTGACTTTTGCCCGCGATCGGGCTTTAACCGCCGCTCTTTCCGAAAGAGCCGAAGGCCCTTTCGGTCCCCCGCCCGGCGCGGGGGATCGCCCCCAGGCAGCGCGTTGCGCCCCCTGGGGCGAAACCACTTGGTTTCGACCCCAGGCAAGGGGCGCAACCAAGAAATGCGTGCGCCCCCTGGGGCGAAAGTGCTTGAGGTTTCGCCCAAACGACAAGGGCGAAATGCGTTGGAATAACGAGCTCCTCACCCTGAGCTTGTCGAAGAGTGAGGCCCTCATGCTTCGACAAGCTCAGCATGAGGACTTTGAGGTTTGAATGTTTGAATCGCTTCAATCCCGCCTTGGCGGTGTGTTCGACAAGCTTCGCGGGCGCGGCGCGCTCACGGAAGCCGATGTCGATGCCGCGCTGGCCGAGGTGCGCGCCGCCCTGATCGAGGCCGACGTCGCTCTGCCGGTCGTGAAGGATTTCATCGAGAAGGTGCGCCCCCGCGCCATCGGCGAAAGCGTCATCCGCTCGGTCACGCCCGGCCAGCAGGTGGTCAAGATCGTGCACGATGTGCTGGTCGAGACGCTGGGCGAGCAGAACGCCGCGCTGTCGCTGGGCGCCCCGCCGGCGCCCATCCTGATGGTGGGTTTGCAGGGCTCGGGCAAGACCACCACCTCCGCCAAGCTGGCGCTGATGCTCCAGACCAGGGAGAAGAAGCGCGTCCTGATGGCCTCGCTGGACACCACCCGTCCCGCCGCCATGGAGCAGTTGAAGGTGCTGGGCGAGCAGGCGGGCGTCGCCGTGCTGCCCATCATGCCGAGCCAGGCGCCGCTCGACATCGCCCGCCGCGCCATGGCTTCGGCCAAGGTCGGCGGCTATGACGCGGTGATCCTCGATACCGCGGGCCGCCAGCATGTCGACGAGCAATTGATGGCCGAGGTGGCGTCGGTCAAGCAGCTCGTCTCGCCGCATGAGACGCTGCTGGTGGCCGACAGCCTCACCGGCCAGGACGCGGTCAACATCGCCAAGTCGTTCAACGACCGTGTCGGCGTCTCGGGCATCATCCTGACCCGCGTGGACGGCGACGGGCGCGGCGGCGCGGCGCTCTCCATGCGCAGCGTGACCGGCGCGCCGATCAAGTTCCTGGGCGCGGGCGAGAAGCTGGAGGCCCTCGAGCCCTTCTTCCCGGCGCGCGTGGCGGGCCGCATCCTCGACATGGGCGATGTGGTGTCGCTGGTCGAGAAGGCGTCAGAGACCATCGACAAGGAGCAGGCGGAGAAGCTCGCCGCCCGGATGAAGAAGGGCCAGTTCGACATGAACGACCTGGCCGGGCAGCTTGCCCAGATGAAGAAGCTGGGCGGCATGAAGGGCATCCTGGGAATGCTGCCGGGCGTGGGCAAGATCAAGGACCAGCTCGATGCCGCGGGCCTCGATGACAAGATCATCACCCGCCAGGAAGCCATCATCAAATCCATGACCCGCGCCGAGCGCGGCGATCCCGACATCATCAACGGCTCGCGGCGCAAGCGTATCGCGCAGGGCGCGGGCGTCGAGGTCAGCGAGGTCAACAAGCTTCTGAAGATGCACCGCCAGATGGCGGACATGATGAAGAAGGTGGGCAAGGGCGGGCGCATGCCCGCGCTGCCGCCGGGAATGGGCGGGATGTTCGGCGGCGGCATGCCGCCGGGCTTTCCGCGCAAGTAATCAACACGAACATAAGCAACGAAGGAAAACCGACATGGCTCTGCGTATTCGTCTCGCCCGCGGCGGCACCAAGAAGCGTCCGCACTACAATATCGTGATCTCCGACTCGCGGTCCCCGCGCGACGGCCGCTTCATCGAGAAGATCGGCTTCTACAATCCGCTGCTGCCGTCGGATCATGCCGACCGCATCAAGCTGGACCTGGAAAAGGCCAAGGCCTGGGTCGCCAAGGGCGCCGTCGCCACGGACCGCGTCAACAAGTGGCTGGCCGATGCCGGCGTCACCAAGAAGCGCGCGCACAACAACCCGCAAAAGGCCCAGCCCAAGAAGAAGGCGCAGGAGCGCGCCGCCGCCGCCGCCAAGGCCGCGGAAGACGCCGCTGCCGCCTCGGCCTAAGGCATGCCGCGCGACGTCCTGCTGGCCGCCGTGATCGGCGCCCAGGGCCTCAAGGGCGCGGTGAAGGTCAAGACCTTCACCGAAAGCCCCGCCGCCCTTGGCGCCTATGGCGTGCTGCATGACGCGCATGGACGGCGCTATGAGATCACCGCCTTTCGCCCGGGCAAGCCGGGCGAGGCGGTGATTTCCTTTGCGGGTATCGCCAGCCGCAGCGCGGCCGAGGCGCTCAAGGGCGTGCAATTGTTCGTCGCCCGCGCCGCGCTGCCCGAAACGGGCGAGGACGAGTTTTACCATGCCGACCTGATCGGCCTTCCCGCCTTCGACAGCGAGGGCCGCCTGGTGGGCAAGGTCGCCGCCATCCACAATTTCGGCGCGGGCGATGTGATCGAGATCGAGCGCCCCGACGGCGATGAGGTGCTGCTGGCCTTCACCCGCGAGACGGTGCCGGAGATCGACCTCAAGGCGGGCCGCATCAAGATCGCCGTGCCGGAAGAGGATGAGGGCCATGACCATGTGGAATGACGGCCTTCCCTTTTTCACCCTCCCCTTGAGGGAGGGTCGAAAAATCCGTCAGGATTTTTCGGGGAGGGGTGCTGTTGTTCGGCCCTCCGGGGGCGGGCGGTCATGAGCTGGTCCGCCACCGTCCTCACGCTCTTTCCGGAGATGTTTCCGGGCCCGCTGGGCGTTTCGCTGCTGGGCAAGGCCCTGCGCGAGGGCTTCTGGTCGCTGGAGGCGCGCGACATCCGCGCCCATGGCCTGGGCAGGCACCGCACCGTGGACGACACGCCCGCGGGCGGCGGGCCGGGCATGGTGATCCGCCCCGATGTGGCCGCCGCCGCCATCGACGCGGTGGAACGAAAGGACCGGCCCCTGATCTATCTGTCGCCGCGCGGGGTGCCGCTCACCCAAGGCCGCGTCCGCGCCCTGGCGGCGGGGCCGGGGGCGATCCTCTTCTGCGGCCGCTTCGAGGGGCTGGACCAGCGGGTGATCGAGGCACGGGGCATGGAGGAAATCAGCATCGGCGATTTCGTGCTGGCGGGGGGCGAGATCGCCGCCATGGCCCTGATCGAGGCTTCGGTGCGGCTGATCCCCGGCGTCCTGGGAACCCAGGCCTCCACCGAGGAGGAGAGCTTCGCCGCGGGGCTGCTGGAATACCCCCATTACACCCGCCCGCAAGAGTTCGAGGGCCGCACCATCCCGGAGGTGTTAACCGGCGGAAATCACAAGGAAATAGCCGATTTCCGCCGCGCCGGGGCCGAACGCCTGACGCGGGCGCGCCGCCCCGACCTCTGGGCGGGGTATGAAAAGCCCCCGTCCCCCTTTGAAAAGAAGACGCGCTAGGCTATACGCCGCGCTCAATTCCGCTTTTTTCCGCCCGGAGACGTAAGAAAATGAACCTGTTGCAGCAGCTCGAGGCCGAGCAGATGACGGCCCTGCGCGCCAAGGCGCTTCCGGATTTCCGTCCCGGCGACACGCTCAAGGTCAACGTCAAGGTGGTGGACGTCACCTATGACGAGAAGACCAAGCAGAACAAGACCCGCGAGCGCATCCAGGCCTTCGAGGGCGTCTGCATCGCCCGCCAGGGCTCGGGCCTGAATGAGGCCTTCACCGTGCGCAAGCTCTCCTATGGCGAGGGCGTGGAGCGCGTCTTCCCGATCTATTCGCCGCTGGTGGATTCGGTGGTGGTGGTGCGTAAGGGCAAGGTGCGCCGCGCCAAGCTCTATTACCTGCGCGGCCGCACCGGCAAGGCCGCCCGCATCAGCGAGCGCACCGACAATACCGGCCCCGAAGCCGCCGCCTGAGGCGGAAAAAAGGCCCGAAAAATCGGGATTTCCTTCCATGAGCGCAAAAAAAGCCCCGATTTTCGGGGCTTTTTTCGTTGGGGCCGCTCCGTAAGCGCAGGAAATGCCGTAAAATCGGGCCTATCGTTGATTCGTTAAGAGGGACCATCCCATGGCCACCAAAGCCGCAACCAAGACCGAAACCGTCTCCACCCGCCAGCTCGCCAGCGCCCTGGCCGAGAAGCACGAGATCTCCCAGAAGAGCGCGGGCGCCATCCTGGAAGACGCCATCGCCCTGATCACCAAGCACCTGAAGAAGGGCGCCCGCATCCGCCTCAACGGCCTGGGCATCCTGGTGGTGCGCAAGCGCGCCGCCCGCATGGGCCGCAACCCCGCCACCGGCGAGGCCATCAAGATCAAGGCGTCGAAGAAGGTCGCCTTCCGCGCCTCCAAGGAGCTCAAGGAAGCGATCTGACCGTTTCCTTTCCGTCACGAAAGAAAGGCCGGGGGCGAAAGCCTTCCGGCCTTTTCTTTTGCGAGGCCCGCATGAAACCGATGTGCCGCGCGGGCGTTGGCGCAAAATGCCCACCCCGCTCGTCTCCTGGATTCCCTGGCTGATCGCCCTTGGCGTTTTCGCCGCCATCATGGCGGCGGGCCTTTCGCTGCAATATGCCGTCACCTGCTGGCTGCGGCGCCAGCCCGAGGACTGGCATCCCTTCCTGAAACATTCCTGGCACCGGGTGCGGCGGCTCCTGCGCTTCATGCTGGCGCTGCTGGCGGCGGCGGTGGCGTTGCAGATGATCCCCATGCCGCAAGGCACCGCCGATGCGGTGCGGCGCATCTTCACCGCGCTCTTCACCATCCAGATGGGCTGGATCGTGATGGTGGCGGCCAATCTGGCGATGGACCGCTATGTGCAGGGGCTGGCGCTGGGCAGCGCCGACAATCTCCTGGCGCGCAAGGCCGCCACCCAGATGCGCATCTTCCGCCAGGCGCTGAATGTGCTCTTGGTGGTGCTGACAGTCGCCTTCGCGCTGATGAGCTTCGAGGCGGTGCGCCAGGTGGGCGTCTCGCTTTTCGCCTCGGCGGGCGTGGCGGGCATCGTGGCGGGGCTGGCGGCGCGCCCGCTGCTCGAAAATCTGTTCGCGGGTGTGCAGCTTGCGCTCACCCAGCCCCTGCGCCTGGAAGACGCGGTGGTGATCAACAATGAATGGGGCTGGGTGGAGGAGATCAACTCCACCTACATCGTGGTCAGGCTGTGGGACTGGCGGCGCCAGGTGGTGCCGCTTTCCTATCTCTTCGCCAATCCCTTCACCAACTGGACGCGCTCCTCCGCCGCGCTGATCGGCACGGTGTTCCTCTATGCGGACTATACGCTGCCCATGGACGCCATCCGCGCCGAGGCGGAGCGCATCGCCAAAGCCTCGCCGCGCTGGGACGGCAAGGTGATCAATGTCCAGGTCTCCGACGCGCGCGAGCAGGTGATGGAGGTGCGCGTGCTGGCCTCCGCCCGGGATTCGCCCACCGCCTGGGACCTGCGCTGCGAGATTCGCGAAAAGCTGATCGCCTATATCCGGGACAATTTCCCCGAAAGCCTGCCCCGGGTGCGGCGCGAGGATTATCGCCTGGCCGAGACCATGGCCCCGGAGGGCGCGGCGCACCACTGACCGGAACAAGGCACATTTGCCGTATTGCCCTGCCGCGCCGCAGCGGCTAGGTAGCCCCGGACTTTCTGCAAGGGGATTTCCATGGCGCGCAAGAAGATTGCCCTTATCGGCGGCGGACAGATCGGCGGCACCCTGGCCCATCTGGCGGCCCTGAAGGAGTTGGGCGATGTGGTGATCTTCGACATCGCCGAAGGCCTGCCCCAGGGCAAGGCGCTCGATCTCGCCCAGTCCGGCCCGGTGGACGGCTTCAATGCCAGGCTTTCCGGCACCAACAATTATGCCGATATTGCGGGCGCCGATGTGGTCATCGTCACCGCCGGGGTGCCGCGCAAGCCCGGCATGAGCCGCGACGACCTGCTGGGCATCAACCTGAAGGTGATGGCCAGCGTGGGCGAGGGCATCAAGGCCAACTGCCCCGATGCCTTCGTAATCTGCATCACCAATCCGCTGGATGCGATGGTCTGGGCGCTGCAGAAATTCTCCGGCGTGCCGCACAGCAAGATCGTGGGCATGGCCGGGGTGCTGGACAGCGCGCGCTTCCGCCACTTCCTGGCGGAAGAGATGAACGTCTCGGTCGAGGATGTGAGCGCCTTCGTGCTGGGCGGCCATGGCGACACGATGGTGCCGATGCCGCGCTTCTCCACCGTGGCGGGCATCGCGCTGCCCGAGCTGGTCAAGATGGGCTGGATCAAGCAGGAGCGGCTGGACGCCATCGTCACACGCACCGCCAATGGCGGGGCCGAGATCGTCGGCCTGCTCAAGACCGGCTCGGCCTACTATGCCCCCGCCACCAGCGCCATCCAGATGGCCGAGAGCTACCTCAAGGATCAGAAGCGCGTCCTGCCCTGCGCCATCCATGTCGATGGGCCCTATGGCATCAAGGACCTCTATGTCGGCCTGCCCTGCGTCATCGGCGGGAAGGGCGTGGAGCGCGTGGTCGAGCTGGAGCTCACCGAAGCCGAGAAGGCGGCGCTCGCCAAGTCGGCCGACGCGGTGAAGGGCCTGATCGCCGCCTGCAAGACGCTGGAACCGAAGCTGGCTTGATCTTGCCGTTTTTCTGCGGCGTTGTAGCGGCATGAGCCGCAGGACATGCGCAGGCCTGGCCGTCGCGCTGGCGCTTCTCGCCTGGGAAGCGCCAGCCTTGGCGCAGGCCCGCGCCACCCTCATCATCACGGTGCAGGGCGTGATCCCGCCCGGCGGGATTTTGCGGCTGGGCGTCTATGATCGCGCCGGCTATGAAACGGACAAGGAAACAGCCTTCGCCGATGTGCCCGCCACGCCCGGGACCACGGTGGTGACGCTGCGCGATATTCCGCCGGGCGAATATGGCGTGATGGTCTATCAGGACGTGAACAGCAACGACAGGGTGGACAGCAATTTCCTGGGCATCCCGCGCGAGCCTTACGGCTTCTCGCGCAACGCCCGCCCGTTCCTCTCCAAGCCCGGCTTCGACGAGGTGAAGTTCACCCTGCATGCGGGCGAGAACCGCCAGACCCTGCGGCTGCAGAACACCGGCGGGAATTGATCGGCCGCGCGCGCCGATGGACCGGATCCTGCTGCGTCCGGGCAAAAGCCTGCCGCTGCTGTTGCCGCCCGGGCGCTACGACCTTTCGGTCTGGACCGAGAAAGAGGGCTGGTCCCAAATCCAGCCCCTGGTTGCCGCCGCCAACTGAGATTTGGGCTGCCATGCGCCTTGGGCGCTTGACGCCCTGCGGGGCTTGGCGCTTCTAGCGGGCCGTGAGCGACTCTCCCCCCATCGCCTACCGCGCCCGCGACGTGCATCACTTCGTGGGGTCGCGCTTCCTCTCCACCTGCGCCATGCAGGTGCAGTCGGTGGCGATCGGCTGGCAGGTCTATGACATGGAGAAGACCGCCCTTTCGCTGGGGCTGGTCGGCCTCTGCCAGTTCCTGCCCATGTTCCTGCTCACCCTGCCCGCGGGCGACATCTCCGACCGCTATGACCAGCGCCGGGTCTATGCCTGGGCGGCGCGGCTGCAATCCTTCTGCAGCCTGCTCTTCGTGGCGCTCACCCTGTTCCAGGTGCGCGAGGTCTGGGCCTTTTACGGCGTGCTGGTGCTGTTCGGCGCGGCGCGCGGCTTCGCCGCCCCTTCCGGCTCCTCGCTGCTGCCCTTCCTGGTGCCGCCGGAAAAGCTGCCCCAGGCGCTGGCCTACAATTCCTCGGTCTTCACCACCGCGGTGATCGCCGGGCCCGCGCTGGGCGGCTTTCTCTATGCCACGGGCGAACCGGCGCTGGTCTATGGCCTGTGCTTCCTGGGCTTCCAGGCGGCGGCCTCCATCGTGGCCCGGCTCAAGGGCCGCCGCTTCACGCCGGAGCGCAGCCTGGCCAGCCGCGGCGAACGCGTCGCCGAGGGCATCCGCTTCGTCAAGGAGCGGCCCATCGTGCTGGGGGCGATCAGCCTCGATCTCTTCGCCGTGCTGCTGGGCGGGGTGACGGCGCTGCTGCCCATCTTCGCCGCCGACATATTGCATGTGGGACCGGTGGGGCTGGGCTTCCTGCGCAGCGCCCCTGCCGTGGGCGCCTGCCTCACCGCGCTCTATCTGGCGCGCTGGCCGCTCAAGCGGAAGATCGGTCCCATCCTCTTCGCCTCGGTGGCGGGCTTTGGCCTGGCGACCATCATCTTCGGATTCTCCACCTCCTTCCCGCTGTCGCTCTTCTGCCTCTTCGTGCTGGGCGCGACCGACATGGTGAGCGTCAATGTGCGCGGGAGCCTGGTGCAGCTTGCCACGCCCGATTCCATGCGCGGCCGCGTCAGCGCCGTCTCGATGCTTTTCATCGGCGCCTCCAACGAGTTGGGCGAGTTCGAATCCGGCGTCACCGCCGCCCTGTTCGGCACCGTCCCCGCCGTGGTGATCGGCGGCGTCGGCACGCTCCTGGTGGTGGGGGCCTGGATGAAGCTGTTCCCGGCGCTGGCGCGGGTCAACAGCTTCGAGGATGTGCGCAGGCTGGCCTAGAAAGCCGCTTAGAAATCATACTGGAAATGCACCAGCCCGCCGCCGCGCGCCGGGCTGAAGCC
>Ga0180217_1000760_pt1 | contig 43662 bp, 43 predicted proteins | sample eDN3rd37CBELigOP_FD_128521 | JGI IMG/M metagenome (GOLD analysis project Ga0180217, IMG submission 128521) | Enriched Organic Plus compost microbial communities from Emeryville, California, USA - eDNA 3rd pass 37_C BE-Lig OP (version 2) (version 2) ...
AGGTTCCGGCTGTTGTCCTGGTCCATGGGCTCCTCCCGGGATTGATCAACCACACGGGAACCGGAGCGACGTCGACAAAGCTGTCGATCAAAGGGGCCCGTCGGGAGCCCAGGTCAACGCAGAGCTTTAACTCATGTGAATAAAATACGCCTTTCCGGTTCGGCAGGAAAGCGGCATCGGGACTGGTTCCGCCAAGGCTGAGCGGAAGGTCCGTTAATCTGGGGCAGGCAGGGACGCTCCCCTGCCCATTAAGAACGAGGCCGCCTCTCTCAATCGTCGGTCAAGCCAGCCAGTGCCGATGCTGGTAGTCAATCCAGAATGCATAGACGTGGGCGGGTCCCAGCCGGGCAGCAAGGCGAAAGCCAAACAGTGTCACAAGTCCAAGCGTCCCCAATATTGGAATGCCTGCAGGATCGCTTCGGAGAAGTACGGATCGCTCCCGATGCACAGGCACTGAGCGAGTGTTGGAATCATGCTGACCTTGAGCCGGGACATAACGATCATTGCCGTCGCTGAGAGCAGCAGCGATCAAGGGGCGACACTTGTCTGCCCCGGGAGTCCGGAGCCCGCACTGACCACGTCTCGCTGAACACGGTGCAGCCTTTCCCAACGGCCGCGCCCCGGAACGGCTCAGGCCCCAAAACGTTGATCTCCCAACCAATTTTTTAAGAGAGTCACCATGGATCAAGATCGCATCGAAGGCAGCGCAAAGACCCTGACTGGACGCGTGAAGGAATTCTTCGGCCGCATGTTCGGCGACACTAAGCTGCGCACTGAGGGCAAGATGGATCAAGCGGAAGGCCGGATCCAGAACACCGTCGGTGGGCTGAAGGACAGCCTACGCGAAGACCGGCGCAACTCATGAGAAGCTGCTCCCGTGGCAACCTACTTGCGGCCTCGGTTGGGGCCTCTGCGGCGGGAGAGGCCGTCTGAAGTACAGACAGACCCGTTACGGTCGGGATGACGGTTCCGGAAAATGTAGCGTTGTGGAGCCTGCCCCAAGATGGCGTGAGCGAGGTGCCAGCGACCACAAGCTACAAGTTCCTGCTTACTGATCAGATCATTGCGGTCGTCAATCCGGAAACACGCAAGATGATCCAGATCATTCCGAATCGACCTGCAGGATCTGGCCGTAAATTTGGCCAACTCTCCACGGGGTTCAGTCAGCCATTGGATCCGCTGAGACCACAAGATGATTTCGGATGTAGAAGGAGGCAGTCATGGCACACCGTGAACAGCATGGGAACCGCGAAGCGAAGAAGCCGAAGAAGGACAAATCCAAAGGGGGCGGAACGGCCCAGCCCACTAAGTGGGCCGTGAGCGAGGTCGTCGAAGCGCGGACGGACACTAAGCACTAGGTTCAGCTTGAGCTGGGCCATCCGCTTGTTTGGCCATCCCGTACGGGCTGGCGCCGATGATCGGAGCGCACGGGAGTGGAATGAGGCTTGGTGTGTAAGACCGAGAGGATCCGCTTCGGAAAGCTCTTCGACCCCGCGTGGCTTCGCAACGCGGGGTTTTTGCGGACAAGGCCGTTTCCCCTTCAGGTGTTTGGAGGCTATGCGAAACCAAACGGATCAAAAGGAATAGCAATGTTGAGGTGCCCTTCATCGATCAACGGCCAACCGGCGTCTGAGCCATGACGATTGCGGGAACGCACGACGTCGCTCTGGTTGTCCTATCGATCGCCCTGGCGGTATTCGCCTCGTACACCGCGCTTGATCTCGCCAGCCGTACCCATGCCGGCAAAGGGTGGGTTTGTCACGCTTGGCTTGCCGCGTCCGCGGTCGCAATGGGCGGCGGCGTCTGGTCTATGCATTTCGTGGCCATGCTCGCCTACAGCATGCCGGACATGCCGGTGCATTACCATTGGGATCTCACGCTGTTGTCGCTCGCGTTGCCGATCCTCGCGACTGGCGCAGGCTTCTTCCTGGTGAATCATAAGTCCGTGGGCCTCACGGCTCTCGCAGCAAGCGGCCTGCTCGTCGGGAGCGGGATCGTCGCCATGCATTACACCGGCATGGCCGCCATGCACCTGGATGCGGACCTCAGCTACGACAGCTTTTGGGTCGCTGTTTCGGTTCTGATCGCTATCGGAGCTGCGACCGTTGCGCTCTGGCTCGCATTCCGGAACACGGGTCTTGCTCAGCGGCTCGTCGCCTCCGCGGTAATGGGCGGGGCAATTGCCGGCATGCACTATGCCGCCATGCGAGCCGCGACCTTCACGGCCCATCCCATCGATCCCATGATCGATGCAATCCCTCCCCATGCGAGCGTCGAGCAAACAAGTCTGGCGCTGGCAGTAGCCGGTACGACCTTCCTCATTCTCCTTCTGGCGCTGATCGCCTCAATGTTCGACCGTCACTTTGCTGCTCTGGCGGACCGAGAGGCGATGGCTCTGCGGGCCAGCGAGGAGCGTTTCCGTCTGCTCTACAAGAAGACGCCGCTGCCTCTGCACTCCCTGACCGAGAGAGGCACGATCGAGCATGTGAGTGATGCTTGGCTCGATCTTCTGGGCTACCGGCGTGACGAGGTCATCGGCCGCCGGGTCTCGGACTTCCTGACCGAGGCGTCGGCGACGCGGCAAAGGGACATCGTCTGGCCAAGGTTTCTCGCGGAGGGGATGGCGAAGGACATCGAATATCAAGCCATAACCAAGGATGGTCGCATTCTTGACGTGCTCGTGTCGGGAACGGTGATACGTGACGCCGAGGGGCGGATCCTCCATACCCTGGGCAGCGTGATCGACGTGACGGACCGCAAGCGGACAGAGGAAGCCCTGCGCCAGGCACAGAAGATCGAGGCGCTGGGCCACCTGACCGGCGGTGTCGCGCATGACTTCAACAACCTGCTGGCGGTGGTGCTCGGTAACCTGGAACTTCTGCGAAAGCGCTTGCCGGACGACGCCAAGACCGCGCGCCTGCTCGACAGTGCCGTTCAAGGAGCCCAGCGGGGCGCCGCTTTGACCCAGCGCCTGCTGGCCTTCGCACGGCGGCAGGAGCTCGCTGCCGAGGCGGTCGATGTGCCCGATCTTGTCAAGGGTATGACCGACCTGCTGCAACGCTCTATCGGACCCATGGCGAGGATCGAAACCCACTTTCCTTTGGGACTGGCCTGCGCCCATGTCGATGCTCATCAGCTGGAGCTTGCATTGCTCAATTTGGCCGTCAATGCGCGGGACGCCATGCCAGAGGGCGGCACCATCACCATTGCAGCGGACGAACAAACCATCGCCCCGGACGACGGCAGCGGTCTTCTGCCCGGCCCATATGTCGCCCTGTCCGTGACGGACACGGGCCATGGCATGGACGAGGCTACGCTGGCCCGGGCGATGGAGCCTTTCTACACGACCAAGGGCGTGGGCAAGGGCACGGGCCTAGGACTATCCATGGTGCATGGGTTGGCCGCGCAGTCGGGCGGTAGGCTCGTCCTGAGGAGCCGGAAGGGTGAAGGCGCTACCGCCGAGATCTGGCTCCCCGCAATCCGAAAGCAAGCATCCTCGGAACCGGTGCCGACGCGCGTTCAGACGGCCCCCGAGGGGCAGAACGCCTCGCGCCCCCTCATCATTCTCGTAGTCGATGACGATGCGCTGGTTCTGGCTAACACGGCTGCGATGCTCGAGGATCTTGGACACCACGTCATCGAGGTCAGTTCCGGGTCCGAAGCTCTCAACATTCTCGCGAGCGGCAGATCGGTCGACTTGGTGCTCACCGATCAGGCCATGCCGGGCCTCACGGGCACGCAATTGGCCGAGCGTATCAAGGTTGAAAAGCCTGACATGCCAATCATTCTCGCCACCGGCTTTGCTGATTTGCCGGCGAATGCCCAACTGGACTTGGTCAGGCTTAACAAGCCGTTCGATCAGAACACCCTCGCCAGCGCGATCGGTGCAGGCCTGGAGCCGACCGACCGAAAGGCAGTGGTGCCGTTCCGACCTCGGCAGAGATGATTGTCGATGACAGGCTACGCAGGATGAGGCGCACTCGGCCAAGGCGCTGCGGGCAGCTATCCGGTCAGCCGCCTCCGGAAGGTCGCCTTTGGGTCTTGGTCGTGTCAAAGCGCTCAGGCAGGAGACGGATTGCGGTTCTCTACACGCCAAAGCCCTTCAACATCATCAGTAAGCGCGGCCCTGGTGGATCCCCGGCGGCATGAGGCTTCCATCGCCCGCCGACCCGCACATAGGTAGCGTCAACTCGCCATGAGCCGGGCTGATGTCCCTGGTATCGGCGAACCCGCTTCTCGATGTCCAGGACGTAACGCTGGACCCGGAGGAAGATGGATCGATGCTGACACCACGCTCCTGCAGCATCTCAGCTCGATACTCCCACGGGTACAAGTCCGACAAGAGCGGCTCGAGGCAGAGCTTAGCTTTATAGCCGGGCGCTTCCGAGCCCGCCACTCGGGTTGGTGTGGCCGCAGATCCACTGACTGTAACAGTTCGTTGTAAAATACGGCGGTCGATCGTACCAAGTCATAATGCACCATCGATACAAGCAGCTGTTGTCCGGATCTTTGCCATCGATGGTAACTGAGCCTTTGACCGCGGCCGGCACAATATTTTCCGATTCTGGATCCCAGTGGCAGCGTGTTCCTTTGCTGCGGTGTGATGTGTACAACGCCCTGTCCGCACTGAAGCCCGGTATGCTCATGGTAGCCTCGTAATGGTAGAGCTTGTCCTGATACGGATAGACATACTTATCCTATCATAACTCCAAATCGGGCCGTGCGTTGCTCGCCTGAAAATTGCGGACAAAGGAACCTCGCCCGATCTCGATCTCACGCCGGCTAAAAGCGGGCACCGATAGCTGCGAAGCTCAGTTTAACGATATTCCGTGGTCGAGCAGATTTGGCGTAGCGGTGCCGTTCGGCGGCTTTCGGGCCTGCCTAACCCATGATCCCTTTGCGCCATTTGACTTGATGCACGCATAGGCGCAAAATTCCTAACGCTGATCGAGTTAGTTCAAGTTTGAATATCTTCAATCTGGGATATCTCAGGTTAACTCAAGGTGTGCATATGCTTGCACCCAACATGTCGGCGACGCAACTGCAGTTAGATGCAGTGAATCTTCTCCCTTTGATGGAACTGACGGCGGGAGAGCCTGAGGTTGTTGTCGGACTAATTGACGGCCCTATTGATACCACCCATGCCGATCTTGCGGCGGAAAATATCCGCACCATCCCAAGCTCGACTATCAAGTCTTTGGAGCGCGGAGCTGAGGCAGCACGCACACACGGCACTTACATTGCGGGGATCATAGCCGCGAAGCGGGGCTCCCCTGCCCCGGCGATTGCTCCCGGTTGCACTCTTCTGACACGGCCGATTTTTATCGACCCGACATCCGGGAACACAGAGGTCCCAAGCGCTACTCCCGGGGAGTTGGCTGATGCTATTGTCGACTGTGTTAAGGCTGGCGCTTGCGTTCTGAACTTGAGTGTTGCGATTGCGGAATTGTCGCCAAACAAGGAGACATATCTCGAGCGCGCTCTTGATTACGCGGCCGAGCGCGGAGTGCTGGTAGTCGTTGCCGCGGGCAACCAAGGCACTATCGGCGGCTCGGCAATCACTCGACATCCTTGGACGATTCCCGTTGCCGCATGCGATATCGCGGGCCGGCCGACCGCCGCGACGAACCTTGGTCGTTCAACAGCGCGTAAAGGATTAATGGCACCTGGAGATGCTGTGACAAGTCTTGGATCCAACGGACAATCTGTCACCTTGGGCGGAACCAGTGCTGCCGTCCCGTTTGTAACTGGAGCGGTCGCATTGCTGTGGTCATTATTCCGAGGAGCAGGCGCAGCCGAATTGAAGGTAGCAGTCACCAGAGCGGATGTTCGTAGAGCCACTGTTGTTCCACTGCGGCTTGATGCTTGGAGCACATACCAGCGAATCGAGAACCGACGAGGACACCGATGACAAAAAAGGTGGATCAGAAGAGAGGTTCAGCGAGCGAGCCTAATACCCGTTACAGGGGGCAACCCCATCGTGTTCGCCTTCCTGGTTTTATTGTCGATGAGGAGATAGGACTCGGCGACTTCATCAAGAAGGCAACCTATTCCATTGGAATTAGGCCTTGTGGTGGATGCGAGCAGCGTGCGGCCGTACTGAACCGTTGGGTCATTATTAGTCGCGCCAAGTAGTGAAGTGGCAGGATTGAATCCTGAGAAGGAGGAAAGCATGGGCCAACCCACTTCCATAATCACCCCCGCCCACGAGGACATCACAGGTAACTCATCAGCTATGGAGGTGCCATGCCCAACCTGCACGGACACGGCAGTCCCAATGATGACCTCATACGTGTATGCGATTGGTCGAATAGAGGCGCGTTTCCCCCGACTATCAATCGAAAAGGAGTTTGCTCAGGCGACGGGGCGTGTCGAGACTGCTGGGCAAACGGATCAGCAGACGTTCTACAATGTGCTGTCCAGCCCTGAGGGGCGGTATCTCGTGCGCCAACTCTGCTGGGTGTTCTTGAGTCAGAATCTTGAGACTTACATCGTGCAGCCCCATGACCCTAGAGATTTCGATCGGCTCGTTGAGGCGATTCGGCCTCGGCCCAGTCCGTTGGATATTGATGTCATTATCGGGTTTCGGGGGCCTATTGCCCCACCAGATCTTTGCAATGGGCTGACGGTCCCAATGGTTGTATTTCATCAAATTTACTCATTCGATCGCGATACACTTACCAAAGCGATCCCGCGCCCGACAAAGATGGCTGAACAGCAATTTGAAGCGGCAGCAGCGGAGGTGTTCGAAAGGATTCTGCAGATAGCTGACAACGCAGGAGCTACCGACGATCATCGGGCTCTAAATTACCTAGCCATGCGGTATCCCGGAATCTATGCCAGAACGGCGGAAGAGTTCGCACAGGATTTTTCATTGACCGGAGTCGAAACGCGACCTTCGCCCTTAAGCGGCACGCGCAAAATTGTTGATGTGATTTTCTCCTACACGAACCGGAAGACGGACTTTACGGAGAAGTTCTTTGTGCGTGTCGATGTGACCGAGGAATTTCCCTTCCTCGTTACTAAGCTAGCGCCATACCTCGAACGCTGAACGTACTTAATCGGCGGAGGAGATCTAGGATGAACACGGTACCAGGATTTACTGCGGAAGCTGCGCTCTTCAGGTCAGGCAGGCCCTACGGTATGAGCGCACCTTTTGTAGCGTCGGAGCTACAAACGAGAATACAGATGAGTCGAGCAACTGGCCCATATGGACCCATTGGCCTGCCAGGGCAGGGATGTGAGGCGGCATGTACGCACATCTGTATGATGGGGTTAGGTGGCGTATTCCGTGATCAGTGTATCGACGCCTGTCGCAGCACATGCCGTGAGTCTTCACTTAGTGTTTTCCTTTGAAGCTGTCTGGAGAACCAGAGCGGAGTGGACGTCAATGTGTACGCTTCAATAGACGGATATCGTCTAGGCTATCGTCAGCACCGAGTTCCCGCTCATGGTCAGGCATCTTGCTTCGCTACATTGGTGGCGCTCGACGCACCAAAGAGGAGATCGACATGTCTATTCCAGGATTTTCCGCCCAAGCGGCCCTTTTCCAATCGAAACGAACTTATCGATCCGCAGGAAACAAGTACCCTAAGACGATCATGATACGACCCGCAGCACAAGACTCTCAGGACTCCATGTCGTGCTCTTGCGAATTTCCTGGACCTGGCTTCAATTGGTATTGTCAATGTAGATGGAAGATTAAAAATTGCTGGGGAAGCAGCATAAGTTTCTCGGACGGAAGCTGGGAGACACACTACGGTTGTTCGGGGTAGAGATTTCAGGCGCTCTCGATTTCTGATTGCAGACATGTTGAAAGGTGGGCGCTAGCCCAGCCTAGAACATCGTGCGGAAAGTCGGGCCGCTTTTCTGATCCCCCATGAAAATGGTCGCCTTGAATTATGTCTTGAGGCTGGCCAGGCTCAACCATCCGTTTTCTTTCTTCTCTGCCTGATAGGGTCCGCGTCCGCAAGGAATGGGGCAGGTCCAATCTCACGTCGTTGGTCGAGCGCCACAGCCGGTACACGATCCTGACCCGCAACCGCGATCGCACCTCGACCGGCGTCATGGCCGGCATGATCGAGAAGCTGAAAGTCCTGCCGGAGACCGCGCGGGTGCCGATCACGTTCGACCGTGGGACGGAATTTGCCTCTTAACCCTTTGCTCAAGCAGAAGCCCGGCATGGACAGCTATTTCTGCCGTCCGCGGGCTGCCTGGCCGAAAGGCACGTTCGAGAACACCAATGGGCCGGGTCCGCCGCTTGCTGCCGCGGGACGTGCGCATTGCTGCTGTGCCAGAGCAGGCCTTGCGTGAGATCTGTCACCGGCTCAATGCGGCCCTGCGCAAATGTCTGGGCCATCGCACTCCCGAAGAGGTCCTGATGAGTTCCCTGAATCGGGGACTGTCAGGGCTGTGCAACACGGACCAACTCCGTACCGGCCTCCCCTCCCCGACTGGTGACCGATGCCCCATGGACCGTCGCACTTCGGCTTGATTCCGCGGCAGAGGATAAAAAGGACCACCGCTCTGAAGGGCGATGGCCCCGCAACTGCCAAGCTCCTGCCCTGTTCCGGTTCGCCCGAAATCCGCAAGACAATACTTCCAGCGGACAAGACGGGCACGGCAAGAGGAGAACTTGTCTCTTTCGGCCAGAACGATCTCTCTTCGCGCCGGTCTCGACGTCCAATTGATTGGAATGCCGAGGCCGGCGCGGGGTGCAACCCGTCAGTTGGTGTTGCCCATGTCCACGACGATCTTCTGGTCCTGAACGGAGAAGGTATAGATCCGGGACTTCAGCTGACCGTTCGGCTCAAAGCTCGCATCGCCGAAGATGGTATTCTTGAAGCTGCCACCACGGATGCGCGTCGCGAGCGGCTCCTTGTCGAGGGTCTTCAGTTCATTCGCGGCCATGGCCCAGACCTGCAGCGCGAAGGCTCCCACCGCCATGAACTTGTCGGGCGTATAGTTGAACTTCTCCTTCACCTTCGCCACGAACTTCTTGTTCGTTTCGTTCGAGGAGAACGGCTCTACGTCCGGGAAGTAGATGTCGGTTCCCATGATGCCGTTGGCGGCATCGCCGGCAACAGAGATCACGCTTGGCGCGACGGTACCCAACGCCGCCAGGAACTGACCCGGCAGGCGGATCTGCTTGGCCTGGCGAATGGCGGCGGGCATGCCGAGGCCTTCATTGGCGTTGATGGCGACCGTTACATCGGGATTGGCCGCCTTGACGTTGGTCAGGGCGACGCGAAAATCCGCCTGGGTGAAGGGGAACTTCTCCTCGGCTACCTTCTCATATGGATATCCAAGGCGCTTCAACTCAGCCTCGATGGAAGCCTGAGTGCCGGTTCCATAGGCATCGTTCTGCGTCAGAAACGCGACGCGATTGGCCTTGAGCTTGTTGGCAATGACATCGGCAACGGCCGCTCCGCCCTGGGAGTTCGAGGCATTGAGCCGGATCGCGAGAGGGTTCCCCTCTCCGGAGAGAATGGCATCGGCGCTGGCGAAGGCCGTGATGTCCAGAACGCCCGCGCGGTTGATGACGGGCTGCATAGCCAAAGCCACCGGGCTGTTCCAGCCTTCGATGATCACTGAGACGCCCTGAGTGAGCAGTTCGTTGGCTCGAGAGACGCCGACGGCCGGGACGGACTCGTCGTCACGGCTCAGGATCTCGATCTTGCGGCCCATGACGCCACCGGACTCGTTGATGATCTCCGCCATGGCCTGGATCGCTTGGGTGACGTGCTGGCCTTGAGGTCCCGCGCCGCCGCTCAGCGGCAGGATCACGCCCACCTTGATCGGGTCCTGCTGGGCCTGCGCGCTCCCTCCCGCCAGCGCGCCAAGCGCAACGAGTGCAAGTGCCTTCAGAGTTGTCTTCATGGCTTCCTCCCTGGAGTTTTCTGCTGGATCAACTCAGTCTTTCGAGAGCACCTTCCAAATGCCCTGCGAGGAGGCGACAGCGCGCTCTCCGACACTCAGCGTCCCGCGCATGAACAGGACCGAGCGGGTGCGCCGGACCACCTCGGCCTTCACGCTGATGAACTCTCCCGCAATGGCCGGAGCGATAAAATGTGTGTCGAGTTGGATCGTGGCCTGCGGCAGGCCGCCCGTGACTTCTCTGGCCGTGAGACCCAGCGCCTGATCGGCGAAGGCCATCAGCATGCCCCCATGCACCACGCCGCGCCTGTTGAGGTGCTTTTCTTCTGCCAGGAAACCGAAGGAGAGATCCTCTCCCTCGCCCCGCTGCCACAAGGGGCCGATCAGCACCATGAACCCGGGCTCGTCATCCCGGTGGAACCAGCCCTCACGGGCGGGATCGAAGGCTCCAGGAAAGGCAGGTTCAGAGAATGTAGGAGGCGTGCCGTTCATCCATCTTTCCTCGCGCGCTGTTCCCGAGCCTTCGATGCCTCTAGGACGGGACCGCAAGCCGCCCGATGTCCTCTTCGCTCATCCCGAGTTCCCGCATGAGCACCTCGCTGGTGTGCTCCCCGAGCCGCGGCGGCGCGACCGGAGGCCGCACAGGCGTGCCCGACAGGCGCAGAGGCGAAGCCGTCAGCCTCAGGGTGCCGTGACGCGCGTCCGGCACCTCGGCCACGATCCCGCGTTCGGCGACTTCAGGGCTGGAGAAGACCTCAGGCACCTTGCGGACCTGGCCCGCGGGAACCCCGGCTTTCTTGAGCAGCCGGATCCAATCCGCCGTGCCCCGTGTACGGAAGATCTCCGCCAGGGTCGGGATCAACGTATGGCGGTTGAGAACGCGGTCGCGGTTCTTCTGATAGCGCTCATCGGCCCAGAGATCGGGACGCTCGAGAACCTGAAGGCAAAGGTTCTTGAACTGCAGGTCATTGCCCACCGCAAGCGCCAGCACGCCATCGGCGCTGTCGAAGAGCTGGTAAGGCACCACGGTCGCATGCGCATTGCCATAGCGCTTAGGCTCGTTGCCCGTTGCAAGATGTCCCGAGCCGACATTGGCGAGAAGAGCGACGGCGGAATCGAACAGGGACACATCGATATGCTGGCCCTGCCCTGTCTTCTCGCGGGCAAAAAGCGCGGCCAGGATCGCCTGTGACGCGTTCATGCCCGTCACGATGTCCGTAATCGCGATACCATGCTTCATCGGCGATCCATCAGGCTCGCCCGTGATCGCCATGAGACCGCTTTCCGCCTGGATGGCGAAGTCGTAGCCGGCCTCGTCGGCGCGGGAGCCGGTGCGGCCATAGCCGGAGATGGAGCAGTAGATCAGGCGCGGATTGATGGCCGCCAGTTGCTCGTAGCCGAGCCCGAAACGCTCGAGCGCACCTCTGCGAAAGTTCTCCACCAACACGTCGGCCTTCTCGGCCAAACGGCGCACGATGGCCTGGCCCTCGGGCCCTTTCATGTCGATGGCCACCGACTGCTTGGAGCGGTTGCAGCACAGGAAGTAAGTGGACTCGCCGTTGATCTCCGGCGGCATCCAGCTTCGCGTGTCGTCGCCCTTGGTCGGCTCCTCGATCTTCCACACCTCGGCCCCGAGGTCGGCGAGCGTCTGCGTGCACCATGGGCCTGCAAGCACCCGCGACAGGTCGAGAACCTTTATTCCCTCGAGAGCCAGCATCTGATCTTTCCTACTCGGCAGCAATCATGTGGAGGCCCGGCCCGAGATGGGCGGCGCCGTCGATCTGGATGAGCTGGCCGGTCATCAGGCGTCCGGCGGGGCTTGCGAGGTAAGCGACGAGCTCAGCCACCTCCTCCACCGAAGTCGGGATGCCCATCGGCGTCGCTTCCACCAACCGCTCGAGCATGGGACGCGCAGCCTCCCCGGCGAGACCTTCGGTCACGACCGTGCCGGGCGCAATGCAATTGAGCCTGATGCCGTCCTTAGCCCATTCGAGCGCGAGGGAGCGCGTCATGCCGAGCACGCCCGCACGCGCGGCGATGGAGTGAGCCAGCCCCATGGACCCGCGATCGACGCCCGAGAGCGAAATACTCGCCACGCTGCCGCGGCTGGCCTTGAGGTAGGTATATGCTGCTTTCGTGACGGTGAAGACGGCGTTCAGATTCAGGTCGATCACCGCGTCCCAGCCCCTGCGGCTGATCTGGGTGGCGGGGGCGAAGAACTGACCACCCGCATTGTTGACCAGAAGGTCGATGCCATGGCTTTCACCGAACTCCCGCACGAGCGCCTCGACGGCTTCCGTCTCGCGGACATTGCACGGCTTGTAGGTGAATGTCCCAGCCATGCCCTTTGCCAGCCCGGCGGTTTCCTCCAGCATCTCGACGCGGCGGCCGGTGCCGAAGACGTTCATGCCGAGTTCGACAAGGCGAAGCACGATGGCGCGGCCGATGCCGGAGCCCGCGCCCGACACGAAGGCGGAGCGGTTCGCAAAAAGCCCGTCGCGAAGCACGGAGGCATTGTAGGGATCGTTGAAGGATGCGGTCATGGTCGTGCTCCGGGTCAGTCAGTGCGGCGGCAGCCGCCGATGGATGGGGCTGGCGAACGGTGGATGCGTTCGCCGTCGAACAAGGCTGGATAGGTTGGAACATGTTCGCCGCTCTCGAGCCTGCGGCTCACCGCGCCTTCGCGCAGGTTGCGGATCATCTCCACCGCGCTCATGGGATCACGCACGGCGCCCGCCGGAATGGCGAGCTCGTTCATGACGGAGAGAACCGCGTCGCGGGTGTGCTGCAAGGTCCAGGCGCTGACCTGTTGGTCGAATTCCTCGGCCCGGGCGAGACGCTCGGCTGCGGAGGCCTCGCTTCCGCCGACGACACCTTTGAGCTTCGCCCAATATGGATCGAGCCCGCCATAAATATAAACGTAGCCGTCCTTGCACGGATAAATCCCCGAAGGCGCGGCGGCCCGGTCGCGATTTCCGGAGCCAGGCGCGGGCGTGCCGCCCTCCGATACCAGGAGAGCTGCTGGTCCGAGCAGCATGGCGGCGGCAATCTCCATCATGGAGATGTCGATGATGCAGCCGTCGGTGCGGTTGGGCTCGGCCAGGGCCATGGCCGTGGAGAGGGCCGCGTAGAGGCCTGAGAAGAAGTCGGCGGGCCAGCTCGTGGAAATGCGCGGAGAACCGTCTTCCGAGCCATTCAGCCACGCGAACCCGCTTTCGCATTGGGCGATGGTGTCCATGCAGGTCCGGTCGTCCTGCTGGCCGTAACCGGACACGAGCGTCGCGATCAGATGGGGAAAGCGGCTCCGGATGGAAGCCGCATCGAGTCCCAACCGTCGCAGGGCTCCCGGCGCGAGGTTGCAGACGAGCGCGTCCGCGGTGCTCAGGAGGTCGAACAGCCGGGCGCGGTCCGCCTCCTGGCGCGTGTCTATGACGAGGCTTTCCTTCGACGTGTTGAAGCTGCGGGTATAGACGCTGCCGAACGCGGTGCCCGGAAGCCCGCGTGAGCCGTCACCGCTCGGCGCCTCGATCTTGATAACCTCGGCGCCGAAATCCGCCAGGAGCTGCGCCGCTGTGGGCCCGGCGATGAACTGCGACAACTCGATGACGCGTTTACCCTCAAGTGTGCGCGGCGCTGCCATGGTGCCTACTCCGTGATCACGCGCTTGGCCTTGTGGACCGTGCGAGGCAGGGAGCCTGCGGGCAGGACCTCGACCACGAAGCGGACCTGCAGGCGCTCACGCAGCCGGTGGGCAAGCTTCTCGCCGAGATCTTCCGGCGCGTCGTCCGTGCGCTCGACACGCAGCTTCACGCCGGTGAGGAAGCCCGATTTCGGGTCCTTCACGGAATCGTCGATCACGAGGACGTATTCATTGGTCGTGCCCGGGAAGGCGCGCACGATATCCTCGACGGCGCTCGGGAAGAGATTGACGCCGCGCACGATCAGCATGTCGTCGGCGCGGCCCAGAACGCCCCCCTTCAACGTCGCATGGGTGCGTCCGTCCGGCGTCGGCGTGCGGTCGCGGACGACCACGTCGCCAGTCCACCAGCGCACCAGCGGGCACGCCTCCTTGTCGAGATGGGTGAGCACGAGAACGCCGCGCTGACCGTCCTCGACGGGCTCCAGGGTGTCCGGATCGAGGATTTCCACATAGATGAAGTCCTCGGCGATCTGCGGGCCGAGCTGCAAGGCGGTGTCCCAGCCGATGGGCTGGCATTCCAGAGCGCCGTAGCAGTCGAACATCTTCGCGCCCCACATGCGCTCCAGGCGCTCGCGGGTGCCGGGAATGCTCGCGCCCGGCTCACCGCCCACGCAGACCATCTCGACCGTGGAAGCTGCGAGATCGAAGCCCATTTCGGCAGCGGCTTCCGCGACATGGGCCATGAAGGACGGCGTGCCGATGACGCATTTGGTGCCGTATTCCTTGATGGTCTCGATCTGCCGCTTGGTATCCACCGAGCCGCCGGGAATCACGAGCGCGCCGATATGCTGCGCAGCAAGCGTCGCGCCCAGGCCGCCGACGAACCAGGAATAGTTGAACATGCACTGGAACACGTCACCCGCGCGCAGCCCCTGCGCATAAAGATAGCGGGCGTAGAGATCGGCCCAGCGCTCGATATCGCGCTTCGACCACAGCACCGGGGACGGACGCCCCGTCGTGCCGGACGAGAAATGGACGCGCACCGCCTCGTTCAGCTCCACGGCGCGCATGGTTCCGAAAGGCGGATCCTCCGCGAGGCCAGCCACGTAGTCGGCCTTGCGCGTGAGCGGCAGGCGACGCAGATCGTCGAAGCTCTTGAAATCGGCGGCGGAAAATCCGGCTTCCTTGAAGACCCTTTTGTAATAGGCGCTCTTCGCCTCCACGCGGGCGAGCTGCTTCTTCAGCGCCCCGAGCTGGAACTGCTCGATCTGGTCTCTCGACCACGTCTCGACGGGATCCCAGATGTCGTTGGAATACGGGCGGGTTATCTGAGCATTCACGGCTGGGCTCCTTTGAGTATTCCGCGCATGGCGAATCCGGTCAGGGTGCGGGCGATCTCGGCGATGTCCTCCGCCGTTTGGAGACGGCGCGGCACGTACCAGACGGTGAGCCAGTTCAGGGCTCCGAAGAAAGGCTTCGTGGCAAGGCGTGGCGGGATGTCCATGAAGAGGTCCGCACGGATTCCCTCATCGATCACCTCGGCAAAGATCTGCTCGTAATCGTCACGCAGGCGGATGATCGAGCGCAGGGTCTTGGTGTGCCGCGCGGCGACGGCACCCAGGAGTTCCCGCTCAAGGCCGCGCACGGCCACCTTCTGCATGGGCAGATCCTCCATGAGGATCGTGGTGTGCCGCAGCGCCATGGCCTCCAGGCGCTCGGCAGCGTTGCCGGGGCCCTTCGCGATCGGCTCGATCTCGCGAGTCAACCGCTCCATGGCGGCGATCTGCACATCGAAGTACAGCTCCGCCTTGCTGCGGTAGTAGTGATAGATCCGCCCTTTGGTAGCCCCCAACCGCTCTGCGACGGCATCGATGGAGGTGGCCGCGAAGCCGAACTCCATGAAGACCTCGGCCGCTGCGCGGACGATCTCGTCCTGCGCTTCGTTCCCGGTCAGGGATTCCAGGGCTGGACTGCCGCCGGCCATCAGGCGCTCCGTCTTTGCAGGGTCTCGCCCTGCCCCGCGGCAGCGGCGTCCTCGACCTCTTTGCGCACCGCGCGGGCCAGCACGAGACGCTGCACCTCGGATGTGCCTTCGTAGATTTCCAGGATGCGCTGGTCGCGGTAGAGACGCTCGGCGACGTTGGGTTTGCAGTAGCCGAAGCCGCCCCAGATCTGCACCGCAGCGTCCGCCGCCCGGTGAGCGACTTCGGATGCGTAGAGCTTCGCCATCGCGCCGAGATTGGCCACGTCCCGCCCCTCGTCATAGGCCTTGGCGGCTTCGTAGAGCATCATGCGCGCGGCAGAGATTTCGACCGCCATGTCGGCGAGCTTGAAGCCGATGCCCTGATTGTCGATGATCGCCTGGCCGAAGGCCTTTCGCGCCACCGCGCGCTGGGACGCTTCTCGATAAGCGGCGAGCGCCAGGCCGAGGGACTGGGCGGCCACCATGACGCGACCCACATTGAGGGTCTGGAAGGCCAGGCGCAGGGCCCGATTGACGTCGCCGATCCGCGCCTCGTCCGGCACCACGACGTCGAGCTTCAGATTGGAGGTCTGCGTGCCGCGAATGCCCATCTTGTCGGACAATTCGTCGATGATTGCGCCGTCCTGCTCCTTGTCCACCATGAAGGCGGAGATGCCACGGCCGCCGGCCGATGGATCCGTCTTCGCGAAGACCACGTAGTAGCGGGACGCGCCGCCATTGCCGATCCAGTACTTTTCGCCGCGGATGCGCCAGCCCTCGCCTTCGCGCACGGCGGTCGCCGTGATGGCGGCAGCATCGGAGCCTGCTTCGCGCTCGGACAGCGCGAAGCTCGTGCCGACACCCTTCGTCATCTCGCCGAGATAAAGCTGCTTCTGGTCCTCACGGCCTGCGAGCAGCACCGGGAAGGCTCCGAGCTGGTAGGCGCAGAGAATGGCTGCCGTGGAGGCGCAGCCGGACCCGACGCGTTCGACGACGGCCACCGTGGAGGTCAGGCTCGCGCCTTCACCGCCATAGGCCTTCGGGATGAACAGCCCGGCCAGCTTGTTGTCCACGAGGCGGCGCACGTTCTCCCAGGGATAGCGCTGCTCCCGGTCGAGCTCATCGGCCAGCGGAGCGAAGTACTCGTCCGACAGCTGCGCGGCAAGGGATTGCCAACGTTGGGCCTCTGCATCCAGGGCAGGTTGCCAGATGACGGTCATGACTTAGCTCCTTTCAGGAATGGGTTTGCCGACCGGGGCCGCCCGGCGGGTAAAAAGGTTCCGCAACGGCGAGACAATTCCGAACAATCCGTTGGGGAGGAAGGCGAGCGTGACAATGAGGACGCTGCCGAGAATGATCTTGTCCACGTAGCCGCCGAAGGAGAAGAACTTCTCCTGCAGCTGGATCAACGCGACGCCGAGGAGTGGCCCGAGAAGCAGGCGACGGCCCATCACCACGACAGCGGTCAGCATGAGGATCAGGAAGTACGTCTCGAGAACGTCCGCGCTGATATAGGCCCGCTGATAGGCATAGAGCCAGCCGGCGGAGGCCGTGATGGGCGCGGACACGAGGAAGACCTGAAGTCGGATGCGCTGCGGATCGACGCCGGAGGTCACGGCGAGACGCTGGTTGAGATGCACCATCATGGCAGCCTGTCCGAGCTTCGAACGACGGAAGGCGGACACGAGATAGATCGCCACGATCAACAGCAAATAGGCGACGGGCCAGAGCTCCTGATCGTTGCGGGCCGTGAATCCCAGCCACGACACCTCGAAGGCGGGAATGCCGCGCAGGCCGTCGGAACCGCCGAGGAACTCCCAGTTCTGTGCGATCGTCGCCGCGACGACGGCAACCGCGTAGGTCACGAGGGAGAACACGAACTCGCGCAGCTTCAAGGTCACGAAGCCGAGGGCGGCCGCCACCAGCAGCACTATGAGAATGGCGCCCACAAGCGACAGGATCGGCCCGAAGCCGGCGCTGGCCGAGAGCAGAGCCGTCGTATAGGCTCCGACCGCGAAGAAGACCGTGTGCGCTAGGCTGACCTCGCCGAGATCGGACACCACGATGTCGAGCCCGTAGGACATGACGGCGAAGATCGCGATCAGCACGCAGGCCGCATAGACAGCGCCCGAGCCACCGAGAAGAGTGGGCACGAAGAAGCCGGCGATCGCGAGCACGGCAAGCAGAATGGTTTTGATTCCGTGATTCATGCTCAGCGTGCTCCTGGGCTGACGGCAAGGCCGCCGGGTCTGACCACCAGAACCGCGATCAGGACGGCGAAGGCTGCAGCGGTGGCATAAGCCGGTGAAACGAAAGCTCCGAAGAAGGCCGTGAAGAGACCGAGCGCGAGACCCGCCACATAGCTTCCCGTGACGCTGCCGATGCCGCCGAGGACCACGACCACGAAGGTGATGATCACCTCGTCGAAGCCCATGGACGTGAGAATGGGCGTCCGGGGAGCGACCAGTGCGGCAGCCAGAGCGACCGCCGCGCCTTCGAAGGCGAAAACGCCCAGATACACGCGCCGGACATTGACGCCTGCGAGCTGCGCCAGCTGCGGATCTTCCGCCACCATGCGCGCCAGCCGGCCGATCCGGGTCCGGTCGATCACATATTTGAGAGCCGCGAAGAACAGGATCGCCGCGATGACGATGGCAATATCCTGATAGGTGATCCAAAGATCGCCCCAGTAGATGTCCTTGACCGAGAACGGCGTCTCGAGGATCTGGCCGGTGGAGCCGAAGAACAGGGCCGCCGCGCCGTGAAGCACATAGCCGAAGCCGAGGGTGACGATCATGATCGACACCAGATCCTGCTTCAGGGTGAGCTGGAGCATGACCCGCTGCATGACATAACCGACAGCGACACCGATCAGCATGGCAAGGGGAATGGCGACGAAGTAAGGGAGTCCGAGCCGGGAGACGCCATACCAGGTGACGAAGGCGCCCAGCATGTACATCTGGCCATGGCCGAAATTGACCAGGCGGGCGACACCCAGGAGCACGGTCCACCCGATCGCGATGAGCGCATAGGCGTGCCCGAGGACGATGCCGTTGACGAGTTGCTGCGTGAAGTTCATGCCACATGTGCTCCGAGATAGGCTTCGGCAATCCGGGGATTGTCCCGCATTTCCGATGCCGGGCCTTCGGCGATGATCCGTCCGCGTTCGAGAAGGACAAGACGGTCGACCACTTCGATGGCGGCCCGCACGTTCTGCTCCACCAGGAGCACTGTGAGACCGGAATCGACGAGCGACCGTACGGTTTCGAGAACGGTGGAGACGAGACGCGGGGCAAGGCCGATGGACGGCTCGTCCAGCAGCAGCGCTCTCGGCCCGAGCCTCAGCGCCCGCGCGATTCCGAGCATCTGGCGCTCGCCGCCCGAGAGCTGCGAGCCGAGGTGGTGCCTGCGCTCGTAAAGGCGCGGGAAGAGCGCATAGACGTCGTCGACGGAATAATGGCGCCGGCCCTGCACGTCGTGAGGAACGTCCACGCTGGTTGCGAGGTTTTCCTCGACGCTCATCTGGGTGAAGACGAGCTTGCCCTCGGGGATCAGCAGCAGGCCCGACCTGACCCGCTCGTGAGGCGGAAGAGCGGACATGTCGCGACCGTCGAGCATGACCTTCCCGGATACCTTCGGCGCACCGCGCGACCAGCCGAGAAGCGCGTTCACGAGCGTGGACTTGCCTGCTCCGTTCGCGCCGACGACGCCGACGAGCTCGCGCTCACGGACCGCGATATGCGACAGGTCGAGGGCGACGTTGCCGCCATAGGCGACCTTGAGATCGGTGGCTTCGAGAACAGGACGAATGGTCATTGCGCACGCCCCAGATAGGCCTCGAGGACCCGCGGATCGGACTGGATCTGATGCGGCGTTCCGGTGGCGAGAAGCCTGCCCTGCTCCAGCACCACGATCTGGTCCGCGACGGACATGATCAGGTCCATGTGATGTTCGATGACGACCACGGCCAAACCCTCCCTCTTGAGCGAAATCAGCAGATTGATCAGGTGGGTCATGTCAGCACCGCCGAGACCGGCGGCGGGTTCGTCGAGGAGCAGGGCCTTCGCCCCGCTTCCATAGGCCAGCGCGATGGAGAGCATGCGCTGCGTGCCATAGGGAATGTTGGTCGGCTTGAGGTGATGATAGGCCTCGGGAATACCGAAGCGCACGAGACGGCGCTTCGCATCTTCCACGGCCTCCGCCTTGCGGCGCACCTGCGTGAACGGCAGCAGGGTGGTTGCCATGAGGCCCGTGCCGTACCGGTCCTGGAGCACGGTCACCATGTTCTCCAGAACCGTCAGTTCATGGAAGAAGGCATTTTGCTGAAACGCCCGCTTCAGGCCCCGCTCGGCCAGGAGATGAGGAGCCGTGTCCGTCACCTCCTCGCCGTTGAGGAAGACCCGACCCCGTCGCCTGACGAGATGGGTCACGGCATCGTAGCAAGAGCTCTTGCCGGCGCCGTTAGGGCCGATGATCCCAAGAATCTCGCCGGCGCTGACACTCCAGGTCACCTCGTCGAGGGCGACCAGCGCGCCATAGGTGACGCCAAGGCCCTCGACACGGAGAATCGGTCCTAAGTTGCCGGACATCTCACCACCTTTAGTTCGAAACCGGGCGGACGACGATCTTCTGGTTTTCGATCGTAAAGATCTTGTGGTTCGACTCGAGCTGGCCGTTGGCCGCGAAGGTCACGTCGCCGAAGATCGTGCCCTTGAAGCTGCCGCCGCGGATGCGCTTTGCGATGGCTTCCTTGTCGAGGCTCTTCACTTCGTTGGCGGCCATGGCCCAGACCTGCAGGGAGGTCGCACCGAGCGCCATGAACTTGTCCGGCGTGTACTTGAACATCTCCTGCGTCTTGGCGACGAACTTCTTGTTCGCCTCGTTCGACGCGAAGGGCTCCACATCCGGGAAGTAGATGTCCGCGCCGATGACGCCGTTGGCCGCATCACCCGCCACGGAGATCACGCTCGGAGCCACCGTGCCGACGGCGGTCACGAGCTGTCCCGGAAGACGGCTCTGCTTGGCCTGACGGATGAGCGCCGGCATGCCGAGACCTTCATTGGCGTTGATGGCGATCGTCACTTCGGGATTGGCTGCGCGCACGTTGGTCAGCGCAACGCGGAAATCGGCCTGGTTGAACGGGAACTTCTCCTCGGCCACCTTCCCGTATACATAGTTGAGCTTCTTCAGCTCGGCTTCGATGGATTCCTGCGCGCCGTTTCCGTAGGCGTCGTTCTCCGTCATAAAGGCGATGCGCTTGGCCTTGGTCTCGGAGATGTATTTCGCAATGACCGCGCCGTCCTGCGAGTTCGAGCTGTTGAGGCGGATGGCATAGGGATTGCCCTCGCCCGACAGGATCGGATCAGCCTTCGAGATCGCCGTGATGTCGAGGATATTGGCACGGTTGATGACCGGCTGCATGGCGAGCGTCACCGGACTGTTCCAGCCCTCGATGATCACCGAGACGCCTGCCGATATGAGATCGTTGGCGCGCGACACGCCGACGGCCGGCGTGGACTCGTCGTCACGGGAGACGACCTCGATCTTGCGGCCCAGAACGCCGCCCGATTCATTGATGATCGCCGCCATGGCCTGGATGGCCTGGGTGACGTGCTGGCCCTGCGGACCCGCGCCGCCGCTGAGCGGGAAGATCGTGCCGACCTTGATGGGATCCTGCGTCTGAGCCTGGGCTCCAGCGGCAAAAGCGAGCGCGCTGAAGGATGCGATAGCGAGAGTCTTGAGAGCTTTGGTCTTGAGCAACTTCATGAGCCTTCCTCCTGTGTGAATGCCGTTATCGGTCTTGTTCTTGCCGGGTACGATACTGATGGGTATGTCGCAATGTCAACCAAGTAATAATGTAACTAATCAAAGGGTATTATCGGCTTGTTTTAGCCACTTTTAAGCAACAGCGAAGAGATACTTGCGTACATACCGCTGAGTATGTAACCTCCCGTTCATCGTTGAGGAGCAGCCATGCAAGCGAGCGAAGACGTTTATGTGAAAGCAGAGCGCAGGGACGCCGTCCTGCTTCTGACCATCGACCGCCCCGCGGCACGCAATGCGCTCAACCCTGCCGTTCTCACGCAGCTTGCCGAGGAGCTTGCCAAAGCGGATCGGGATGCCGCCATTCATGCGGTGGCGCTGACCGGCGGTCCCAAGAATTTTTCGGCAGGTGCCGACATCGACACATTGTCCGGCCATACGCCTGCGAGCTATCTCGCCTCGCCCACCCGCCGCGCCTTCGAGAGCATTTTCCGAACCGAAACCCCGATCGTGGCTGGCGTGGCCGGTTTCTGCCTGGGCGGCGGCTGCGAGCTTGCTCTATCCTGCGACCTGATCGTCGCCGGCGACAACGCGGTCTTCGGCCAGCCCGAGATCAACCTTGGCATCATCCCCGGTGCAGGCGGAACGCAGCTTTGGCGCGAGCGCACAGGTTCGGGCCCGCAGATTGAAGCGGCTCTTATGGGTGGACTGGTCGACGCCTGGTCGGCGAGGCGCATGGGGCTTGCGGACGAGGTCGTGCCAGCCGAGGCCATCGTCGAGGCCACAATCGAAAAAGCTCGCATCATTGCCTCGAAGGCTCCGCTCGCGAGCCGCACGGCCAAGGCCGCCCTGCGCAGCGCAGGAGCCATGAACCTTCACGCGGCGCTCGCGCATGAGGTCGGCCTCATGGCCGGCCTCCTCGCGACCGAGGACGCGCAGGAAGGCACGCGCGCCTTCCTGGAAAAGCGCCGTCCCAACTATCAGGGGCGCTAGATGAGCACTGTACCCTATCAGCTGAACCTTCCGGATCACGCGAGCGACGCGGAGATCCTCGCCCAAGTGAAGCGCGCCTTACGCGAGGCGGATCAGGCTCCGGCGCTGTTGATGACGGGCTCCTTCGCTGGAGCCGTGGCGGACGCCAAGGCCCATGGCGAGACCATCGGCCTTTTGACCGATGCATCCATCCCCGTATTCGCCCTGCCCTCAAGCATTATCGAGACGCGAGGCGTCTCGCTCCTTCTGGCAGCGGACCGCGTCATCCTTGGACCCGAATCTGAAATCTCCTCCGCTTGGCGCACGAGCCCCGGCCTGGCCGCCCTGCTTCACCACAAGTTCGGACCCGTTCTGGCGCGGGCCATCACCTTCGATGCATCGAAGGATCTTCTCGCGCGTCTCGTCGAATACGGACACGCGGTTCGTGCGAGCGAAGCCGACGCGCTTGCGCAGGAGATGGCGGTCAATCTCGGCGACGGCATGGGCCGCCGGTTCAAGCGTGCCTTCAAGGCCGCGGCCGAACTGCCCCTGAAAGAAGCCATCCGATTCGATCTTTGGTGCGATGCATCACGGAAAGCGAGTTCCTCATGAGTGCCGATCCACGCTTTGACGGTCCCGGTCCCGATGAAGTCTGGCGTTCCGCTTTGGCGGAAGGCCGTTTCATCCTCCAGCACTGCAGGAAGTGCAGTGCCTGCCGCTTCCCCCCTGCCCTCGTCTGCGCAGCCTGCGGCTCGCCGGATCTCGAATGGCGGGAAGCCTCCGGACAGGGCACGGTCTATTCCACCACGACGGTGCGTGAGCGCGAGGGCAGCTACAACGTCTCCCTTGTCGATCTGGCAGAGGGCGCACGCATGATGAGCCGTGTGGAGGGCGTCGATCCCGCAACGGTGCGCATCGGCATGAAAGTTGCCGCGCGGATCATCCAGGAGCCCGAATCCATGATCGTGTTCGTTCCCACCGAAGGAGGCGCCGCATGAGCCATCCCCTGCGCGGCAGCGCCGCCATCGTCGGCATCGGCAACACGAAGCGCTGGAATGCGCCGGGCCGCACACCGTTCGATCAGCTGCAGGAAGCGGCGATTCTCGCGCTGGAGGATTGCGGGCTCAGCCTGAAGGATGTCGATGGCCTCTTCTGCGCCATCTCCTCCTCGGGCCTGCCGGTTCTCAACGTGGCCGAGCGCCTGGGCGTTTCCGTCAGGCACGCGGACGGCACCATGGTGGGCGGAGCCTCGTTCCTGTTCCATCTGCAGAGCGCAGTGGCGGCCCTGGAGAACGGTTTGTGCGACGTGGCGCTGATCTGCTACGGCTCCAACCAGCTCAGCGCGGGCGGACGGCTCGTCTCCATGCCGGATCCGCAGCCTTATGAAGCGCCCTACAAGCCGCGTTATCCGATTTCGAGCTATTCGCTCGCCGCTGCGCGGCACATGCACCAGTTCGGCACGACCCGCGAGAACCTGGCCGATGTCGCCCTGGCCGCGCGCGCCTGGGCCAATCTCAACCCGGACGCCTTCGCTCGCGGACCTCTGACCCGGGACGAGGTTCTGTCCTCGCGCATGGTGAGCGACCCCATCACGCGGGCCGATTGCTGCCTCGTCACCGATGGCGGCGCGGCCCTTGTGGTCACGCGTGCCGACCGGGCCAAGGATCTCCCCAAGAAGCCCGCCTATATTCTCGGAACCGGCGTCGCCGTGAGCCACAGGCAGATCGCCGCCATGCCGGACCTCACGACCACGGCGGCCGTCGAATCGGGCCGCAGGGCCTATGCCATGGCCGGCGTCGGACCCTCCGACATCGATCATGTGATGGTCTATGACGCCTTCACGATCACCACGCTTCTGTTTCTCGAGGATCTCGGCTTCTGCCCCAAGGGAGAAGGCGGAGCCTTCATCTCGAGCGGGGCCATCGCACCCGGCGGCAGCCTGCCGGTCAATACGAATGGCGGGGGGCTCTCCTGCAACCATCCGGGGATGTACGGCCTGTTCACGATCATTGAAGCCGTGGAGCAGCTCCGCGGCACCTGCGGCGAACGGCAGGTCCAGGGAGCCGAGATTGCGCTCGCTCACGCCAATGGAGGAGTTCTCTCCAGTCAGGCAACTGCGATCCTCGGCTCGTCAGCAACACTTTAGGACACAGGGAGGAAATCACCATGGCGGGAATGCTGGAAGGCAAGGTTGCCATCGTCACGGGCGCGGGCCAGGGTGTCGGGCGCGCGATTGCGGAAGGGCTTGCCAAGGCGGGCGCGAGCGTCGTCATCAACGATGTGGGCGTCACGCTCACCGGAGAGACTGAAAACGCCGCCGCCGCGGAAGAAGCGGCCGCCGCGATCAAGGCAGCGGGCGGTCAAGCCGCAGCCAACCGCGATTCGGTGGCGGATTGGGCAGGCGCCCAGCGCATCGTGCAGACGGCCCTCGACAATTTCGGCCGCATCGACATCGTCGTGAACAATGCCGGCATCCTGCGGGACACGATCTTCCACCGCATGGAGCCCGATGAATGGCGCGCCGTGATCGACGTGCATCTCCACGGCAGCTTCAATGTCAGCCGTGCGGCCGCCGCCCATTTCCGCCAGCAGCAATCCGGCTCCTACATCCACATGACCTCGACCGCGGGCCTTATCGGCAATTTCGGTCAGGCCAACTATATGGCCGCCAAGCTCGGCATCGTCGGCCTGTCCCGCGCCATCGCCATGGACATGCAGCGCTTCAACGTGCGCTCCAACTGCATCGCGCCCTTCGCCTGGAGCCGCATGGTCAGCTCCATCCCGACCGAGACCGAATCCGACAAGATCCGCGTGGCGAAGCTCAAGCAGATGACCCCTGAGAAGATTGCCCCCATGGTGGCCTTCCTGGCCTCGGATGCGGCCAAGGATGTTTCGGGACAGGTCTTTGCGGTGCGCAACAACGAGGTCTTCCTCATGAGCCAGCCGCGTCCCGTGCGCTCGCTCCATCGCGGCGACGGCTGGACGCCCGAGGCTCTGGCCGAGCAGCTGCCCGGCGCTTTCGGCCCGTCGCTCACGCCGCTCGAGCGTTCGGCGGATGTCTTCTCATGGGACCCGGTCTAAAGCCATGGCGATTGATCCTGAAAAGCTCTTCGCGCTGGAATTCCCCGAGATCCGCCAGACTTATGCCTGGCGCGACAGCATCATCTATGCCCTGGGCACCGGCTACGGCATCGATCCCATGGATGAGCGGCAGCTGCGCTTCGTTGACGAGACGAAGCTGCAGGCTGCTCCGACCATGGCCAATGTGCTTGCCTATCCGGGCTTCTGGATGCGTGATCTCGATACCGGAATTGACTGGGTGAAGGTGGTGCATGGCGAGCAGGCCATGCGCCTTCATCGCCCGCTGCCTCCCGAAGGCGAGGTCGTGGGGCGCACCCGCATCGTCGATCTCGTCGACAAGGGCCCCGGCAAAGGCGCGCTCGTTTATGCGGAGCGCGTGATTTCCGATGCCGCGACCGGCGAGAAGCTCGCCACCCTGCTCCAGACGGTCTTCTGCCGTGGCGACGGCGGGTTCGGCGGCAAGAGCGAGGCGCCCCGCACGCCTCACCCAGTGCCCGAGCGCGAGCCCGACCTCACCATCGACATGCCGACCCATTCGCAGATGGCCCTGATCTACCGGCTCTCCGGCGACTTCAACCCGCTGCATGCCGACCCGGTCGCCGCCAAGAAAGCCGGATACGATCGTCCGATCCTGCACGGCCTGGCGACCTATGGAGTCGTGGGTCACGGCCTCATGGCGGCCCTTTGCGATTACGCGCCCGAGCGCGTGCAGGCGCTCGAGGGGCGCTTCTCCGCGCCCGTTTTCCCGGGTGAGACGATCAGCATCGACATCTGGCGCGAGGAGCCCGGCAGGGCTGCGTTCCGCGCCCGCGTCGCAGCCCGCAACGCGGTCGTGTTCAACAACGGCCTTTTCGAATACGCGGCTTAGGGAGAAGACGAGCCATGGATTTCCGCCTCACCGAGGAACAGCGCGCCCTGCAGGACAGCGCTCGCCGTTTCGCGCAGAACGAATTGCCGAAGCTCGCCGCCGAAATCGAGGAAACCTCGCATCCGGTGCCGCACGAGTGGCTGAAGCGCTATGCCGAAATGGGCTTTCTCGGCATCAACAGCGATCCCGAACTCGGAGGTCTCGGCCTTCCGCATCTCGACGCCTTCCTCGTGATGGAGGAATTCGCGAAGGTGTCCGTCGGCGTCGCCTTCCCGATCTTCGAGTGTTGCGCCGGACCTGTGCGAATCGTCGAGCGTCTCGGCCATCCGTCCTTGCGGGAAAGGGTGGTGCCGAAAGTCGTGGCCGGCGAGATGCTGGTGGCGATCTCCATGTCCGAGCCCGATGCCGGCACCGCGCTGACGGATCTTCGCACCCGCGCCCGCATCGAAGGCGATACCATCGTGATCGACGGCTCCAAGCGCTGGTGCTCCGGCGCGGGCCACTCGGAAGGCTATGTCGTGTTCTGCCGGTTCGACGGCACGCCCGGTGCGAAGGGCATCGGAGCCGTCTTCGTGGACAAGGACACGCCTGGCCTCACCTTCGGGCCGCAGGAGCAGCTGATGGGCTTCCGCGGCGTGCCGTCCGCCGACATGACCTTCGAGAACGTGCGCGTTCCGCGCGAGCACCTGCTCGTCGGGCCGGGCGGTTTCTCGAGTCTCATGGGCCTGTTCAACATCGAGCGTCTGGGCAACGCCACCATGGCTCTTGGCGTCGCCGCCGGCGCGCTCGAGCACGTGACCGCCTATGTCCAGGAGCGCAAGCAATTCGGCAAGCCGATCGTGGACTTCCAGGCCGTGCAGATCCGCCTCGCCGAAATGGCCATCAAGGTCGAAGCCTCGCGCCTCCTGATCCATCGCGCGGCGGCCAACGCCGAACAGGGTCTGCCCAATGCGCGCGAGGCGTCCATCGCCAAATGCTATGCCAACGAGATCACCCGCGAGGTCACGGCGACCGCGCTGCAGCTCATGGGCGGCTATGGCTATGCCAAGGAATACGGCATGGAGCGGCGGCTGCGCGACTCCTTCGGCTGGGGCATCGCGGGCGGAGCGATCGACATCCAGAAGGTCAATATCGCGGCTGAACTCGTCGGCCGCCGTTTCGATCAGAGAAAGTGAGGTGCGCGATGGTGGCGAAAACCGTTCTGGTCGCCGGAGCCTCGGGCGTTGTCGGGCACGCCGCCGTGGAGCATTTCACCGGCCTCGACGGATGGACCACCATCGCCCTCTCCCGCCGGCGCCCGGAGATCTCGCCGGATCGCACCTATCAGCATGTCCCGCTCGACCTGCGCGATCCTAAGGCCTGCAGGGCCGCGGTTGCGGCGCTGCCGGACGTGACACACCTCGTCTACACGGCGCTCTATGAAAAGCCGGGCCTGGTGGAGGGCTGGCGCGATCCGGAGCAGATGGCGACCAACCTCGCCATGCTCCGCAACCTTCTCGAACCGCTCATCGAGCGGGGCAGCCTGCAGCACGTGAGCCTTCTGCAGGGCACCAAGGCCTACGGCATCCACATTCATCGCATCGCCGTCCCCGCCCGCGAGCGCTGGCCGCGCGATCCGCACGAGAATTTCTATTGGCTGCAGGAGGATCACCTGCGCGAGGCCTCGGCCAGGCACGGCTTCGGCATGACGATCTTCCGGCCGCAGGTGGTCTTCGGCGACGTCGTGGGCGTGGCGATGAACCTCACGCCCGTTATCGGAGCCTATGCGGCGATCTGCCGGGAAGAGGGCCTGCCCTTCTCCTTTCCCGGCGGGCCCGCCTATGTGTTGGAGGCCATCGACGCGCGCCTGATGGCCAAGGCTCTCGCCTGGGCGGCGGAAGCGCCGAAGGCTCGCAACGAGACCTTCAACATCACCAACGGCGATGTGTTCGTGTGGCAGAACGTGTGGCCGGCCATCGCCGACGAACTCGGCGTGGAGCTGGGGCCTGACGAGCCGCGCTCCATGGGCGAGTTTCTGCCCACGAAGGCGCAGACCTGGGACCGCGTCGTCGAGCGCTACAACCTGAAGCCCATCGCGCTTCCGGCCCTGCTCGGCGAGTCGCACCATTATGCGGATTTCACCTTCGCCTACGGGGCCAGGCACAGGCCGCCCCCTGCCCTGGTGAGCACCATCAAGCTCCGGCAGGCCGGCTTCGCCGACTGCATCGATACGGAAGACATGTTCCGCGACCTGTTCCGCAGCCTCGCGAGGAAACGCATCCTGCCGCCCACGCGCGGCATGCAGGCGGCATCCGCCGCTCGATCATCACTGAACGAAACAGGGAGGATTTCATGACGGAAAAGCGCTGGGTCCGGCGGCCTGAAGGCTCCAACTGGGGCGATTTCGGACCGGACGATCAGATCGGGCGGATGAACCTCCTGACCCCTGAGCGCCGCCTGAGAGCGGTTCGCGAGGTCACCCACGGTGAGACCTTCACCCTGAGCCTCCCCCTCGATTATCCAGGCGGCAACGCCCTGTTCGAGTACCGCAAGGAGCCGCGCTTCTTCCATGAACGGCGCGGACCAGGGCACAATTACAATTTCCGCCTCAGCAACATCTGCGGCTGCTTCTCCGACATCGTGTCCGACGACGCCGTGCTGCTCTACACGCAGTACTCGACCCAATGGGACGGCCTGAGCCATGTCGGCCAGCTCTTCGATGCCGACGGCGACGGGATGGTCGAGAAGGTCTATTACAACGGCTATCGCGGCGGCATCGACATCGTCGGTCCGGACGATGCCGAAGAAGCCTCCGGCGCGAAGGCGCTCGGCATCGAGCAACTCGCCACCAGCGGTGTGCAGGGACGTGGCGTCCTCGTGGATCTCGAATCACGCCACGGCCGCAACCGCGCCGTCGTGGGCTATGACGAGCTGATGCGGATCCTCGACGAGCAGCGCTCCCCGGTAGAGCCCGGCGACTTCCTTTGCGTCTACACGGGCTTTGCCGACCTCATCCTGGAAATGGGCAAGAAGCCCGATGGACAGCTTCTCCTCTCGTCCTGCGCCGTGCTCGACGGCCGCGACGAGAAGCTGCTCAACTGGATCACCGATTCACAGGTCGTCGCGATCTGCGCCGACAACTTCGCGGTCGAGGCCTATCCGGCCAAGCCCGGTCCCGGCGACACCTATCCCGGCCTGCCCCTGCACAATCACTGCCTGTTCAAGCTCGGCGTCCACTTGGGAGAGCTCTGGTACTTCGCCGAACTTGCCCGCTGGCTTCGCAGCAACGGACGCTGGAGCTTCCTCCTGACCGCCCCGCCGCTCCGGCTGCCGGGCGCAGTCGGATCGCCCGCGACCCCCATTGCGACCGTTTGACGGGCATCAGGCTGTGCCTCGAGGGGTGCTCTTGCGCCTGATCACGAATGGCGTTGCTGTCGTAAGCCCTGTCGGCCATCAGGGTCGCGCCGGGCCAGCGCCTCGTCCCGCACGTCGCCTGCGACGGCAATGGCCCTCCCGCCGGCTCGCTCGATGTCCGCAACCAGGGCACTCAGTTTGTCGCTGCGCCGTGCTGCAACGACGACGTTCGGACCCTCCCGCGCAAACAGCCGCGCGGTGGCATAGCCGATCCCAGAGCCGGCTCCCGTCACGATGGCGGTCTTGTTCGTGAGTGCTGGCATGGTTGGATCCCTTTCCGTGAACTCGAGGCTAAAGAGAGATCCCAATTTCGACCTGTGCCGCGACCCGTTTCCTGCGCCCGTTTCCTGCGATGGAAACGGCCAGGACTGTTGTCCTTCCCTGTCGACTCAAGCTGTCGACCGGGGCCCGTGAGGCGAGCGGCGATCCACCAAGACAGCGCGGATCCGCTGTGCGATGATCGCTGTTCCGGGCCCCACAGGGGACTACGCCGTCGGGGCCGCAAAAGCCGTCAAGTGCCTGATCAGAAATGCTTTTTCGCGAGGAACCGGTGCCCCCTCTCCGCGTCATCCCCCGGCGAATTGACGAAGCGGAGCCGTTCCATCGTATGCTGCGAGTGGCCCCGACTCGGGGCCTCCCGACCATAGGTTTCGATCTGTGCCCTTCAACCTTCGCCACTTTCAAACTATGTAACGGACAGAGCAGACATTAGGCCGATTCAACAATCCGGAACCGACGCGCAGATGTCGGCCGGGCAAAATAAGCCAGAAAATCAAAGAGGACGGCAACCGTACCCTCGCGCGGGTCGGCTTGCCGCTGGGGACATTGTTATTATGAAGATTGCGGATTTCATCGCGCCGAACCGGGTCATCCCAACCCTGCCCGGGACGAGCAAGCATTCCGTGTTGAAGGAGCTGGCGCGAATCGGAGCGAAGGCCCTCCAGCTCGATCCCGGCACGGTCCTCGACGCTCTTCTCGAGCGACAGGACAGCACGACGATCGGCCTCGGCCGGGGAATCGCGATTCCGCACGCGACGATCGAGGGCATCGATGCGCCCGTGGGATTTCTCGCGCGGCTCCGGCCAGCGGTCGATTTCGGGGCCGTGGACGGCATCCCCGCCGACCTCGTCGTGATGATCCTCGCGCCGGAGAGCGACCCTCGGATGCTCCTTCGCGCCCTGTCCTGCACGGCGCGGCGCCTGCGCGAGGGCGATGTCGCCGCGCACCTCCGATCCGCGCGCGACGCCGAGGCGCTCTACGCCGTGCTCGCCAGCGATGTCTGGAGCAATCCGGATGCGTCCGAGGAGGAGATGAGGTCCTCCGGAACCTGACAGAGATCAGTTGTCGACGACCTCCCGGCAGGAGACCGGGCTCGCACGATCGCCCTGGCGCAGATCGTAGAGATCCGCATTGGCTCCCTTGATCCACCAGATATAGGGACCCGCCGCATAGCGGGCTCCCGAGCCCGACAGCACGCCGGCGAACACGAGGGCCTCGCCTTCCACCGGCACCACGGCCAGCGCGTTGGCGCCGGCATTGATGTACTCGACCTTCATCGGCGCCCGGTCCGGGCAGGCATAGGTCACCGCATTCCGCTCGACGGAAGAGGCCTGCGGCAGACGAACCGTGATCTCGGCCCCGTGGCCCGTCGCGGGGAACAGGGACAGGGCTGCGGCCAGACACCAGAATTTGCTCATCGCTTACGATTCCTCTGAAGGGCCGATGTCTCTGAAGGCGCGGCACAAATTGGAACGCTTCCGCGCCCGCCTTCTCCCATCCTGCCTGTCTCCGCACCTGCGACGGTCTCGACCCTTGAAAGGGGCCTGCGGCGTTTCATGATTAACGTTAGGTAAGTCTGCTTGGAACCGGAAAGCGGCAGGCCGTTTTTTCACATGGGATCCGCAGAGGCGGCCCATGGCACCAGGCCCGACAGGAGACGCGATGATCGAGTGGAACTACGACAGGAAGGAGATCCTCGCGGACGGGATCGTGCATGGCCTGGGAATCCTCTTCGGACTTGTCGGGGTGACGGTCCTGCTGGTTCTGGCCGCCCCGACGGTGGGGGCCTGGGAACTGACCTCCGTGGCGATCTATGGAAGCGGCCTTCTGGCCGTGCTCGTCATCTCGGCGGTCTATAATCTCTGGCCGGTTTCCCCCGTGAAATGGATCCTGCGGCGGTTCGACCATTCCGCCATCTATCTCCTGATCGCGGGCACCTACATGCCCTTCATCTCACAGATCAGGAACGAGATCGCCGCGATCCTCCTGCTCTGCGTCATCTGGACGGGCTCCGTGACCGGGATGATCCTGAAGCTGTGCCTGCCTGGCCGGTTCGACCGCCTGTCGATTCTCCTCTACCTGCTCATCGGGTGGAGCGGCGTCATGGCCTACGAGGCGGTGATCGGCGCCCTGCCCTCATCGACCCTGTGGCTTCTGGCCGCCGGTGGCGTTCTCTACACGGCAGGCGTGGTCTTCCATGTGTGGGAGAGCCTGCGCTTTCACAATGCGATCTGGCACGCCTTCGTGCTCGTCGGGGCCGTCTGCCATTACGGCGCGGTGCTGGACTGCATGGTGCTCGCGCGGGGGTAAGGCACGCTCATCGTCCGAGCGCATCGAAGTCCTGCCGCGTGTCGATGTCCTGAACGATCGCGACGTCGTCCATCGGCCATTCGAGAACATCGGATCGCCCGCGCAGCATCGGGCCCGCGCCGACATCTCCGGACAATTGCTCGATCATGGGCCGAAGCTCGCGCGAAATCACCACGGGATTCCCGCGCCGGCCCTTGTAAGTGGGAACCAGCGCCGCCGGCTCTCCCCTCTCGCGCCAGCCCGCCGCGAGAGCATCGATGAGATCTGTTGTCACGAACGGCATGTCCGCGAGAAGGATCATCGCAGCGCGCGCCGTTGGCGGCAGCGCAGCGAATCCCTTCTTCAGCGATGTCGAGAGTCCTTCGGCGAAGACGTCGTTGTGAACGACGTGAACGGCAAGCCCTGCCAGCGCCGAGCGGACCTCCTCGGCGCGATGACCCGTCACCACGATGACCGGATCGACGCCGGCATGAACGGCCGCCTCGGCCACATGACGCACGAGGGGCTTGCCGTCGATCCGCGCCAGAAGCTTCGGCGCGTCGCCAAAGCGCGTGCCGCGTCCCGCGGCCAGGAGAATGGCCGCCACATCGCGTGCTGCGCGGCTCATTCCTCTCCCCTGCTCTCGCCGCCCTCGCGCGGCTGCGGGCGGGACACGATCTCCATGAGAAGCCCTCCGACGCCGAGGGACGCGATGTCGGCACGCGTGACGGGCACATCCGCCAGCAGGCGATGCAGAATCCAGTCGAAGCCGTTCTCCTTGGGCGAGCGGGCGCAGCCGGGAGCGCCGATGACGGGCTTGCCTGCGATTGCTCCGATGAGGAGCAGGTTGCCCGGATCGACCGGCATGCCGAAATGCTCCACCCGCCCTCCGGCCTTCGCGATGGCGGACGGGATGACATCCCTGCGATCGGCAATGGCGGAGGCGCCGAAGATCACGAGGAGCTGCGCGTCGCTGCGCGCCTGATCGGCAAGCTCCCGTGCCAAGGCATCGGTCTCGTGCGGCACACGCTTGTCCTGCATGATGTTTGCGCCTGCGGGCTCGAGGCGCTTTGCAAGCACTGCAAGGGTCTTGTCGATCACGCTCGGCTTGAGGCCCGGAAGGAGCGTCGAAACGACGCCGACGGAGCGGCGCCTATAGGGTGCAACACGCAAAGCGTTCCTGCCCGCCCTGTCGATCCCCTTCTGCAGCAGCGCCTCCGGAACCGCATAGGGAATGATCTTGACGGTGCCGATCATCTCGCCCGCGACAACCGGCTTGAAGGCCGGCAGGGTGGCCGCGGTCATGGCTTCGTCGACCGCGTTCAGGCCGTTGATGGAATCGCCGTCGACGAGCAGGACGCCGGCTGCCTCGGCGTAGAGATTGGAGCGACCGGTAAAGGGCGCTTCCACAAAAACATTCTCGCCGGCAAGGAGGCGGGCGAGCCGGAAGGCCGCTTCGTCCTCGGATATGTCGCCGGGCTCGAACCGAACCGCCGTGATCGTTGCGACACCGGCCTCTTTCAACCGCGCCGCGATTTCGGGTGAGACGAGAGTGCCCTTCTTCAGCACGGTCTCGCCCGCACGCACGCTGTGCGCTGCCAGAGCGCCGACGGCCTCCTCGACGGGAACCTGTCCGAACTTCACGCCGCGCGCCTCCGGTCCTTGCGCAAGCTCGCCACGACCTCGGCCAGGATCGAGACCGCGATCTCGGCCGGCGAGACGGCGCCGATATCGAGGCCGATCGGCGCATGGATGCGCGCAAGATCGCTTTCCGTGAACCCCGCGCCGGTGAGGCGCTGGATGCGCCGCTCATGGGTTTTGCGCGAGCCGAGCGCGCCGATATAGAAGCACCCGGATTTCAGGGCGGCACTCAGCGCGGGATCGTCGATCTTCGGATCGTGGGTCAGCGCGAGGACGGCCGTATAGGGATCGATGCGCATCTCGGGCAGAACGGCATCCGGCCACTCGGCCCGCACCGGCACGTCGGGAAAGCGCTCGGGAGTCGCGAAGGCCGTGCGCGGATCGATGATGGTGACGTCGAAATCGACGGATCGGGCCATGGGCGCCAGCGCCTGGCTGATATGCACCGCGCCGATCACGACCATCCGCACCGGCGGCGCCTGCACGTTCAGGAAGAACTGGCGGCCCTCATGCTCCACGAGGCCGCTCTTGCCCTGGCAAAGCCTTTCCAGAAGCGCCTCGGCCAGCGGGTCGCTTCCGATCTGCGCCTCGCGGACGAGACGCTGCTCGCCGGACGCGATGTCGGTCACGAGGATGGCCGCCCGCCGGGCGGCGCGCTCCGCGTTGAGTTCGGACAGGAGGCTCAGCCGCATGGGGTCCTCACCTCCTTGAGACGAGCGACGATGAACGGACGCGATCGTGAGCGAAGGAGCATGCTAATCCACCCGCTCCACATAGACCTTGATCCGCCCTCCGCATGACAGCCCCACCTGCCAGGCGGTCTCGTCGGCAATGCCGAATTCGAGCATGCGCGGTTGTCCGTCGGCGATGACGTCGAGGGCTTCCGTGATGACCGCGCCTTCGACGCAGCCGCCGGAGACGGAGCCGAGGAAGTTCGTCTCCTCGTCGATCACCAGATGGCTTCCGACGGGACGGGGCGCCGATCCCCAGGTCTCGACCACGGTCGCGATCGCAACGCCTCGGCCCTCGCGTTTCCAGTTCTCTGCTGCCTTCAGGATATCCGTATCAGTCGCGTGCATGAGACTCCCGGCCTATGAAGCGGCTGCTTTCCAGCACCGTTTCCGATCTTGCCACCGCCTGCCCTCGCACCGCAACCGGCATGGCACAGCATCAAATGGGCCAGCCTCGCCGGATTGACAGGTGCGGCCATGAAGCGTCTGATTGTCTCGAACAAGCACCACCGTCGGATGGCTCACGGGCAGGATGCTGAACGATATCTATAGCCGGCGCATTTTGGAACTTGCGGCCGATATCCCGCTTCTGGGAACCCTGCCGGATGCGGATGCCAGCGCGAAGGCGCACTCGAAACTGTGCGGCTCGACGGTCACGGTATACCTGAAGCTCGACGGGGACGTCGTCAGCGCCTTCGCCCATGACGTAAAGGCCTGCGCCCTGGGTCAGGCTTCCTCGTCGATCATGGGCCGCCACGTGATCGGCTCGACGGCCGAGGAATTGAGGGCCCTTCGCGGGGAGATGTACCGGATGCTGAAGGAGGGCGGGAAGCCGCCTTCCGGCAAATGGGCCGACCTCGCCCTGCTGGAACCGGCGCGCGACCTGAAAGCCCGTCACGCCTCGATCCTTCTCACCTTCGATGCCGTCGTCGAAGCGCTCGCCAAGGCCGAGCTAGCCCGGAAGGGCGAAACCGTCGCCGGCCCTTGATGTGCGCATGCGTCGTCATCGCGTGTGCATTGCAGCAGAGCTTGTGAGGTGACGTGAGCCGCTCCTTTACCCATACTCTGCCGTTACAACGATAAACCAGGAGGAGGAACAGCATGGCGATGACGATGCAGGGGGAGGTCACCCTTCCCGCGGATCGGGCGACGGTCTGGGCGGCGCTCAACAACCCGGACGTCCTCAAGGCGTCGATCCCCGGCTGCCAGGAACTCGAGAAGATCAGCGACACGGAATTCCAGGCGACGGCCAAGATCTCGGTCGGACCCGTGAAGGCGACGTTCAGGGGCGGCGTCGCCCTCTCCGACCTCGACCCGCCCAACGGCTACACCATCAGCGGCGAGGGCCAGGGCGGCGTCGCCGGCTGGGCCAAGGGCGGCGCGAAGGTGCGTCTCGACGACGTCGAGGGCGGCACAAGGCTGGTCTATGATGTCGAGGCCAATGTGGGCGGCAAGATCGCCCAGCTCGGCGGGCGTCTGATCAACGGGGTCGCCAAGAAATACGCCGACGAGTTCTTCGGGAATTTCGCCAAGATCCTGTCGCCCGAAGAATCCGCCGCGTAATCGCCTGCCAGGGCACGTAATCGCCTGCTAGGGCACTTGGCACAATTTTCCAATGCTTGACCGCTCACGGAGGGCGGTCCACACTCGACAATGACACACCGCGTCCGTGCGGTCGTCCAACAACAATACCTGCCGGTGTCTGAGACCACCTCAAGGTTGGCCGGACAGCCGGCACTTGAGGAGGATATCACGCATGACCACCGTCTCCCTGACGGTGAACGGTCAATCCGTCACCGCAGACGTCGATCCCCGCACCCTGCTCGTCCAGTTTCTCCGCGACCATCTCCGACTGACCGGAACCCATGTCGGCTGCGATACCAGCCAATGCGGCGCCTGCGTCGTTCATCTCGACGGACAGGCCGTGAAGTCCTGCACGGTTCTCGCCGTTCAGGCGGATGGGAGCGCCGTCACCACCATCGAGGGCATCGCTGAAGGAGGCGAGCTGCATCCGATGCAGGCCGCCTTCCGTGAGCATCACGGCCTGCAATGCGGATATTGCACGCCGGGCATGATCATGTCGGCCATCGACATCGTGAACCGCAAGGGGAACGATCTCGACGAGCAGACCATCCGGGCCGAACTCGAAGGCAATCTGTGCCGCTGCACGGGCTATCACAACATCGTCAAGGCCGTTGCCGCCGGAGCGCGGGCGATGGCGCAGACGCCGTTGCGGCAGGCGGCCGAGTAAGGCGATCCGGCAGGCTCGAACACAGCGCCTTCGACCGGGTGCGTGCGGCGGGTGAGCCTTGGGGCAGGCGCCTTTTGAGAAAGGCCCGCTTCGAGGATTTCGCTTCGCTCCCGCCCGCGAGGGCCAAGGAAGACAAGGGAGGATTTCATGACCGTCACAGGGATCGGCGCCCCCGTCCGCCGGAAAGAGGACCAACGCTTCATCACCGGCCAGGGACGCTATGTCGACGACTTCAACCGGCCCGGCCAGGCCTATGCCTATTTCCTGCGCTCGCCGCACGCGCATGCGGCGATCCGCTCCATCGATACCGGCCCGGCGAAGAGCATGCCGGGCGTCATCGCCGTCTTCACCGGTGACGACCTCGCCGCCGACAAGATCGGCGGCCTCATCTGCGGCTGGATGATCCACTCCAAGGACGGCTCGCCCATGAAGGCGGGGCCGCATCCCGCGCTCGCGCAGGGCAAGGTGCGCTATGTGGGCGACCACGTGGCGGTGGTGATCGCCGAAACCCTCGCCCAGGCGAAGGACGCCGCTGAGGCCATCGTGGTCGATTACGAGGTTCTGCCCGCCGTCGTCGACACCGCGCAGGCGGCGAAAGCCTCCGTGCAGGTGCACGACGTCTCCCCCGACAACACGGTGTTCAACTGGCATCTCGGCAACAAGGACGAGACGGAAGCCGCCTTCGCCCGCGCCAAGCACGTGACGACGATCGATCTCGTCAACAACCGGCTCGTGCCCAACGCCATCGAACCGCGCGCGGCGCTCGGCGAATACGATTCCGGGACCGACACCTACACGCTCTACACGACGAGCCAGAACCCCCATGTGGCGCGGCTCGTGCTCTCCGCCTTCATCGGCGTCGCGCCCGAGCACAAGCTGCGCGTGATCGCTCCCGATGTCGGCGGCGGCTTCGGCTCGAAGATCTTCATCTATGCGGAAGAGACGGTCTGCGTCTGGGCGGCGAAGAAGGTCAAGCGGCCGGTGAAATGGACGGCGGACCGCTCCGAGGCCTTCCTCTCCGACGCGCATGGCCGCGACCACGTCACCCATGCGGAGATGGCGACCGACGAGAACGGCAGGATCATCGGCCTGAGGGTTCACACCATCGCCAATCTCGGCGCCTATCTCTCCACCTTCTCCTCGTCGGTTCCGACCTATCTCTATGCCCCGTTGCTTTCGGGGCAATACGACATCCCGGCGATCTATTGCGAGGTGGATGCGGTCTACACCAACACCGCGCCCGTCGATGCCTATCGTGGCGCAGGACGTCCCGAAGCGACCTTTGTGCTCGAAAGGCTCGTCGAGAAGACCGCGCGCGAACTCGGGCAGGATCCGGCGGAGTTCCGCCGCAGGAACTACATCACGCAATTCCCGCACGCGACGCCGGTCATCATGACCTACGACACGGGCGATTATGCCGCTTCCCTCGACAAGGCGCTGGAAATCGCCGACTACAAGAACTTCCCGGCGCGCAAGCAGGAGAGCGCCCGCCGCGGCAAGCTCAGGGGCATCGGCTTTTCCAGCTATATCGAGGCCTGCGGCATCGCCCCGTCCCAGGCGGTCGGCTCCCTCGGCGCGGGCGTCGGCCTGTGGGAATCGGCGGAGGTGCGCGTCAACCCGACCGGCTCCGTCGAGGTGCTCACCGGCTCGCACAGCCACGGCCAGGGCCACGAGACCACCTTCGCCCAGCTCGTCTCGGATAGGCTCGGCATTCCCATCGATCAGGTCAGCATCGTCCACGGCGACACCGACAAGGTGCAGTTCGGCATGGGCACCTACGGCTCGCGCTCCGGCGCCGTCGGCATGTCGGCCATCGCCAAGGCGCTCGACAAGGTGATCGCCAAGGGCAAGAAGGTGGCGGCCCATGTGCTCGAGGCCTCGGAAGGCGACATCGAGTTCAAGGACGGCCGCTTCGGCGTCGCCGGCACCGACCGCTCGCTGGCCTTCGGCGAAGTGGCGCTGCAGGCCTATGTCGCGCACAAGTTCTCGGGCCAGGACCTGGAGCCCGGCCTGAAGGAGGGAGCCTTCTACGATCCCACCAACTTCACCTTCCCGGCCGGCGTCCATATCTGCGAGGTGGAGATCGACCCCGAGACCGGCGTCACCAGGATCGAGCGCTGGACGGCGGTGGACGATTTCGGCGTGCTCATCAACCCGATGATCGTCGAGGGCCAGGTGCATGGCGGCATCGCGCAGGGCGTCGGCCAGGCGCTGCTCGAAGGCGCCGTCTACGACCAGAGCGGCCAGCTCGTCACCGCGAGCTTCAACGATTACTGCATGCCGCGCGCCATCGACCTGCCCTCGTTCCAGATCGACATGACGGTCACGCCCTGCCCGTCGAACCCGCTCGGGATCAAGGGCTGCGGCGAGGCGGGCGCCATCGCGGCGCCGCCGGCGGTGATCAACGCGATCACCGATGCCCTCGGCCACGAGGACATCGCTATGCCCGCAACGCCCCAGGCCGTGTGGCGGGCGGCGCAGAAGGCACGCATGCCCATGGCGGCGGAATAAGGGAGGACGCGAGATGTACGCTTTCGAATATCATCGTCCGACGAGCGTCAGCGAGGCGGCCAAACTCGTAGGCCAGACCGAGGACGTCAAATTCCTCGCCGGCGGGCACACGCTTCTGCCGACCATGAAGCTGCGGCTTGCAGGCCCCGCCCATCTGATCGATCTCGGACAGGTCGCGGAGCTGTGCGGGATCGAGCGCTCCGGCGACACGCTCACCATCGGCGCCATGACGAAGCATACGGAGGTCGCCAACTCGCCCGAGGTGCGGGCGGCCATACCGGCCCTCGCAGAGCTCGCGGAACTCATCGGCGATCCGCATGTGCGCAACCGCGGCACCATCGGCGGCTCGATCGCCAACAACGATCCCTCCGCGGATTATCCGGCGGCCTGCCTCGCGCTGGACGCGACGATCGTCACCGACAGGCGGACCATCGCGGCGGACGATTTCTTCCAGGGGATCTTCACGACGGCCCTGGACGAGGGCGAGATCATCACCAAGGTCTCGTTCCGGGCTCCCGCGCAAGGAGCCTATGCCAAGTTCCGCAATCCGGCCTCGCGCTATGCCCTCGTCGGCGTGTTCGTGGCCCAATACGCCGACGGCGTGCGGGTCGCGGTGACGGGCGCGGGCTCCAACGGTGTGTTCCGCGCGACGGCCATGGAGGAGGCCCTGAGCCGGAACTTCGCCCCGGAAGCCCTCGACGGCGTCTCCGTGCCGGAAACCGAGATGAACAGCGACATCCATGCGGATGCCGCCTACCGCGCGCATCTCGTCGGCGTCATGGCCCGCCGGACCGTGCAGGCCGCCGCGGCGCGCGGCTGAGCGAAGCGTCATCGAGCGAACATTGCGCCGATGCCCGGGTTGACCCGGGCATCCTCATCTTGTGGAGCTGCCAAGCCCGTGGCCGACCGACCCGGTTCCATCGACGAGACCTTGTCCCTGCTGCAGGGCGCAGGCTACGTCGCCGATCGCCCGCTCGCGACCGTGCTCTTTCTCGCCCTGAAGCTCGGACGTCCCCTCTTCCTGGAAGGCGAGGCGGGCGTCGGCAAGACCGAGATCGCGAAGGTCCTGGCGGCGGCGCTCGGGCGTCGTCTCATCCGCCTGCAATGCTATGAGGGCCTCGACGTCGCCTCGGCGGTCTATGAATGGAACTATGCCGGGCAGATGATGGCCATCCGCCTCGCCGAGGCCAGCGGCGCGGTGGACCGCGACGCGCTGGAGAGTGACCTGTTCTCCGAACGCTATCTGGTGAAGCGGCCGCTCCTGCAGGCCCTCGAATCGGATATCGCCGGAGCCCCCGTCCTGCTCATCGACGAGCTCGACCGCACCGACGAGGCCTTCGAGGCCTTCCTGCTCGAAGTGCTGTCCGATTTCCAGATCACGATTCCGGAGCTCGGCACCATCAAGGCCGAGCACCCGCCCATCGTCGTCATCACCTCGAACCGCACCCGCGAGATCCACGACGCGCTCAAGCGCCGCTGCCTCTATCACTGGGTCGATTACCCCGACGCGGAGCGGGAGATCGCGATCCTCCGGAGCCGCGTGCCGAACGTGCCGGAGCGGCTCTCGCAGGAGATCGTCGCCTTCGTCCAGGCCATCCGCAAGGAGGACCTGTTCAAGGCTCCCGGCGTCGCCGAGACCCTGGACTGGGCCTCCGCCCTGGTGGAGCTCGACGCGGTGGCGCTCGACCCGGCTCTGGTGTCCGACACGCTCGGCGTCCTGCTGAAATACCAGGACGACATCCAGAAGATGCAGGGCAGCCGGGCGAAGGAAATGCTCGACCGGATCAGGGAATCGCTGAGGACCGCTGAGTGAGCAATCCCTCCGCGCCGCGAGGGGGAGGCCGCCTCGCGGACAACATCGCCTATTTCGCGCGCGCCCTGCGTCAGGCCGGCCTGCCGGTCGGCCCCGGCGCGGTTCTCGATGCGCTGGCGGCCGTCGAGGCGGCCCGGATCGGCACGCGCGAGGATTTTTATTGGACCCTCCATGCGGTCTTCGTGAAGCGGCACGAGCACAGCATCCTCTTCGACCAGGCCTTCAGGATCTTCTGGCGCCGCCGCGCGCTGATCGAGAAGCTCATCGCGCAGATGTCGCCGATCGCGCCGGGCGGACCGGAGGAGAAGAAGCCGCAGGCGGGCGCCCTGCGCGTGGCCGAGGCCCTGGCGACGCCCCGGCAGGAACCGCCCAAGCCCGTCGAGACAACCGAGTTCTCCGCGCGCCTCACGGTCTCGGACCGAGAGGTCCTGAAGGCGAAGGATTTCGCGCAGATGTCGGCCGCCGAGATCGCACGCGCCAAGCGCCTGATCGCCGAGATGGCATTGCCGCATGACGAGGTGACGACGCGCCGCTTCCTGCCCGATCCGCGCGGCCGGCGGATCGACCCGCGCCGCACTTTCCGGCGCTCGCTGCGTGGCGGCGGCGCGGCGATCGACCTCGCCTATCGCTCGGCTGCCGTCCGGCACGCGCCGGTGGTCGCGCTCGTGGACATTTCCGGCTCCATGGCCGAATATTCCCGGCTCTTCCTGCATTTCCTGCACGCCATCGCGGAAAAGCGGCGGCGGGTCCATTCCTTCGTCTTCGCCACGCGCCTGACCAATATCAGCCGCGAGCTCGCGAGCCGCGACCCGGACGAGGCCCTCGCCCGCGCGTCGAAGCGCGTGCAGGATTGGGAGGGCGGCACGCGGATCGCCCACGCCCTGCACGACTTCAACCGCCACTGGTCGCGCCGCGTGCTCGGCCAGGGCGCCATCGTCCTGCTGTTCACGGACGGGCTCGAACGCGAGGTGACGCGGGAGCTGACCTTCGAGATGGACCGGCTCAAGCGTTCCTGCCGCCGCCTGATCTGGCTGAACCCGCTCCTGCGCTTCGATGCCTTCGAGGCCCGCGCCGCCGGCATCCGCGCCATGCTGCCCCATGTGGACGAGTTCCGCCCGATCCACAGCCTGGCCTCGATGGAGCAGCTCTGCCGGGCCCTGTCGGGCGAGCCGAGCCGCCTGAGCGCCCCGCGCCAGTGGCTGGGGGCCTCGTGAGCGGCAAGCCAAGCCGCCTGTCCGGGCGTCCCGTGTTCAGAGCCTGGCGCCCGGATGACCGACGCATCGTCCTCCCCGCGACCTCAGAAACGACGTCCTCCCTGATCGTCACTGCGCGCCATCCGGGCTGCATGACAGCGCGCTCCTCAGAGTCTGGCTCATCATTGGCTCCGCTCTTTCCCCTCCCCACCGCTCTCGGGTGTTGCCGAGGTCGGACCATGCGGGCGCACACGCGCTTCACTCCCCACTGATCCCGGGCTTGCCGGGATCGGCGATGCGGGCGCGACGTGGTCTGCCCTCCCCCTTGCGGGGAGGGATCAAGGGTAGGGGTCGCACAGTCAGAGCGCGAGATTCATCCAGAAAGCGCAATTAGCCCTACCAGCCCCCTCTCCCGGGCGGGAGAGGGGCAGGGGTGAGGGTGGCGTCCTCTCCGGAGAGGCATGTCCCTCACCCGCCGCGCTGACGCGCGTCGACCTCTCCCGTCCCAAGTCGGGTGTTCCCGACTTGGGCGAACCAGAACTGATCTCGGAAACATCCGAGATCAGGGAGAGGTGGGCCTGCGCCTGACAGGATGCACCGCTCACCGAAGTCGTTTGGTGCGGCTGCTCCCATCCTGAAAGTTTGGCCCGTTCAGCACGGGCAACCCTCCTCCCCCTTGTGGGGAGGAGATGGAGGTGGGGGTGTGAGCGCCAGCCTTTCAAAACGAAGCGCCGGCACCCCCACCCTGGCCCTCCCCACAAGGGGGAGGGAAAGGGCGCCACATCCTGACAGCGATCCCGGATCGTCGCTCCGCGCCGTCCGGGATGACACCCTCCTCGTCATCACCGGCCTTGTGCCGGTGATCCCGCCGCCTTGCTCGCTGCCCTCATCTTGGACGCATCTTGGGCGGCTGGCTCAGGAAGCACTGGGGAGCCCTCTCCCCCCTTGTGGGGGAGAGTTGGAGAGGGGGGTGCTGGCGCCAGACCTTCAGAGGCTCGCGCTCACACCCCCACCCCTGCCCCTCCCCGCCGCAAGTCGGGTGTTCCCGACTTGCGACTGTCAGAAGCCGATCTCGGCAACAGCCGAGAGCGGTGGGGAGGGAGACACCGACTCATCCGGCTGACGATCCCGGGTTCTGCTGTGCAGCCCGGGATGACACACTCTCTCCCCCTCTCGTCATCACCGGCCTTGGGCCGGTGATCCCGATCAGTGAGGCCGGCGTTTGTCCGATCGGGATGGCCGGGACAGGCCCGGCCATGACGCGGGGAGGGAGTGGAGATGCGAGCCTGTGGACAATGTTCCTTGTTTGTTCTTGACACGGATGCTCATCTGAACTATGTTGCATGCATCCCGGCCCGACGAGGGGCGCGCTCGCGAGGCGTCGCAAGATGGCGGGGC
>Ga0180217_1000761_pt1 | contig 43644 bp, 38 predicted proteins | sample eDN3rd37CBELigOP_FD_128521 | JGI IMG/M metagenome (GOLD analysis project Ga0180217, IMG submission 128521) | Enriched Organic Plus compost microbial communities from Emeryville, California, USA - eDNA 3rd pass 37_C BE-Lig OP (version 2) (version 2) ...
CATGACGGCGGAGCAGCTCCCGGTTCCGACCGCGACGTCATTCGCGATCGCAGGGCTCGCGGTGGATGAGGACCGCCTGCTCGCCGACTGCCTCACCGCGCTCGACGAGCAGCTGCGTGCGCTCGAGGCGGCGCACGGCGACGCCGCCGCGGCGGGCGTGCTCGCCGAGGTCGAAACGCTGTGCGCGACGCTCGGACGCGAAGTCTCGGTGTCCCTGCCCGGCGGGTCGACGCTCGAGGGCCGCGCGCAGCGCATCGATCCCGACGGGCGGCTCGTCGTGATGACGGGTCTCGCCGAGACCGCGGTCGCCGCGGGCGACGTCGTCCACGTGCGCTGAGCTGTCGGCCGCCCGTTGCCCGTTCGGGGCGGAGAACGGACTTTGGGGCGGTGTTTCTTCGCCCCGAAGCCGGAAATGCGCCCCAAACCCCCTCGTGCCGGGAGAATGGAGGCATGACGCAGCCGATCGGGTACGGCGGGCGCCCGATCACGCCCGCCCCGGGCGCGCCGACGCCGGAGCTCCGGGTCGCGCGCTTCCGCGGCCACGCGCGTCGGCTCTTCTGGTCGGCCCTCGTCCTCATCGCAGTCGCGGGTGGCGTCGGATACTTCTACGGGAACCTGCCCGCGCCGTTCCAGAACTGGATGCTGCTGCTGGCGGCCGCGGCGATCCTCCTCGTCGCCGTCGTGCTGCCCTTCGCCGCGTGGTGGTCGCGCGCATACCTCATCACGACTCGTCGCGTGATCGCCCGCGCGGGACTGCTCCGCCGGCGGACCCGCGAGCTCGAGCACGTGCGCGGCTACTCGATCGACCTGCGTCGTGGGCTCCTGCAGCGCATGTGGGGCGCCGGCACCCTCACGCTGTCGAACGGCGTGGACGAACCGCTGCGCCTGGTCGACGTCCCCAGCGCCGAGCTCGTGCACGAGGTCCTCGTCGATCAGGTCGAGGTCAACCAGATCCTCGCGCACCGCGACGCGCAGCCGCTGCCGCCGGCCGCCGCCTCTCCGCCGGGGCGCGGTTGAGGCGGCATCCGCCTCGATCCGCCCATCGCACCGCGGGCCGCCTGGAATGATGGGTGGGTCGGAAGGAGACCCATGGCGCTTCGAGTCGGAGTCGTCGGGGGCGGACAGCTCGCCCGCATGATGATCGCCCCCGCCGTCGAGCTCGGCGTCGAGCTGCGTGTGCTCGCCGAGCAGCCCGGCATGGCCGCGGCCCTCGCCGCGACCGCGATCGGCGACTATCGCGATGCCGACACGGTGCTCGCGTTCGCGCGCGAGGTCGACGTGCTCACGTTCGACCACGAGCACGTGCCGCAGGAGGTTCTCGCCGTGCTCGTCGACGAGGGCATCGCAGTGCGGCCGGGGCCCGGCGCGCTGCGGTTCGCGCAGGACAAGCTCGCGATGCGCACCCGCCTCGACGAGCTGGGCATGCCGCAGCCGGAGTGGGCCGCCGTGACGAGCGCCGCCGGACTGCAGGAGTTCCTCGACGCGCACGACGGGGCGGCCGTCGTGAAGACCCCGCGCGGCGGGTACGACGGCAAGGGCGTGCGCGTCGTGCGCTCGGCGACCGAGGCCGAGGACTGGTTCGCGACCCTCGCCGAGGACGCCCGCGGCGGCGCGCTGCTCGTCGAGGAGCTCGTCGACTTCCGCCGCGAGCTCGCGCAGCAGGTCGCGCGCCGCCCCTCCGGCGAAGTGCGCGCGTACCCCGTCGTCGAGACCGTGCAGCGCGACGGCGTGTGCGCCGAGGTCGTCGCGCCCGCGCCGCATTCACCCGAGCGCCTCGACGAGGTGGCCGCGTCGATCGGCCTCCGGATCGCGGAGGGCCTCGACGTGACGGGCATGCTCGCCGTCGAGCTCTTCGAGACGACCGACGAGCGGCTGCTCGTCAACGAGCTCGCGATGCGCCCGCACAACAGCGGCCACTGGACGCAGGACGGCGCGGTCACGAGCCAGTTCGAGCAGCATCTGCGCGCGGTGCTCGATCTTCCGCTCGGCGACTCCTCGCCGCTCGCCGCGTGGTCTGTCATGGTCAACATCCTCGGCGGGCCCCAGAAGGCCTCGATCGACGAGCGGTTCGCGTCCGCGATGGCCGAGCACCCGACGGCGAAGATCCACACGTACGGGAAGGACCCGCGCCCCGGGCGCAAGGTCGGTCACATCAACGTCACCGGCGACGACCTCGACGACGTCGCGTACGAGGCGCGCGCCGCAGCGGAGCACTTCGAGGACTGATCGACGACGCACGGAGCAAATCCCGCGCCGTTGCGGGGTTCTTCCAGCCATCGCCAATAGCCTGTTCGGGTGACCCGACCCCTGCATTCCTCCGATGCGCCCCTCGTCGGGGTCGTCATGGGCTCCGATTCGGACTGGCGCGTAATGAGCGACGCGTCTCAGGTGCTGAGCGACTTCGTCATCCCGCACGAGGTCGAGGTGGTGTCCGCCCACCGCACGCCCGACAAGCTCATGCGCTACGGCCGCGAGGCGCGTGAGCGCGGCATCCGCGTCATCATCGCCGGCGCCGGCGGCGCCGCACACCTCCCCGGCATGCTCGCATCCGTGACATCCGTCCCCGTGATCGGCGTGCCTGTGCAGCTTGCGACGCTCGACGGGCTCGACTCGCTGCTGAGCATCGTGCAGATGCCCGCAGGCATCCCCGTCGCCACCGTGTCGATCAACGGGGCGAAGAACGCGGGACTGCTCGCCGTGCGCATCCTGGGAACGTCGGATGCCGCGACCGCCGACCGGGTCGAAGCGTACGCGCGCGAGCTCGAGCACCAGGTCGAGGAGAAGAACCGGCGGCTCAAGGAGGCGCTGTGAGCGTCATGAGCCCTCCGCGTGCGACTGCTGCCCCTCCGCCGGCCCGTGTCGTCGAGGAGAGGCCGCTGCGCCACCCCGACGCGTCGTCGCGCGCGATGATGACGCGTCGCGGCTGGTGGCTCGTCCTGCTCAACTTCCTGCTTCCCGGATCCGCGCAGATCCTCGCCGGCAACCGCAGGCTCGGGCGTCTCGGGCTCGCCGCGACGCTCCTGATGTGGACCGTCGTGATCCTCGGCGGCCTGTGCGCGCTGCTGTGGCAGCAGGTGTTCATCGCGATCGCGACGAACTGGTTCGCGCTGCTCGCGGCGCAGGTCCTGCTCATCGCGTACATCGTGCTGTGGGTCGTGCTGACCTTCGACACCCTGCGGCTCGTGCGGCTCGTCAAGACCCGCCCGGGCGCGCGGGTCGGCATCGCAGGTCTCTCGGTCGTGCTCCTCGTCGTCTCGGGCGGCGTTGCCGCGTACGCGGCGAACTCCGCGGGCGTGCTGCGCGACACGATCGGGCTCGTCTTCGGCGCGAGCGGGCCGCCGGTGCCGCCGTCGGACGGCTACTACAACATCCTCCTGTTGGGCGCCGACAGCGGCGAAGGGCGCGATTCGATGCGCTTCGACTCGATCTCGGTCGTGTCGGTCAACGCCGACACGGGCGCGGTCACGATCACGGGCATCCCGCGCGACATGCCGAACGTGCCGTTCTCCGAGGGCCCCATGCGCGATCGCTACCCGAACGGACACCAGGGCCACGCCGACCCGAACTGCGGATGGGGGAGCGGCATCAACCAGCTGCGCACCGAGGTCGAGGTGTGCCAGGACGGCGACGCGCTCTACCCCGACGCGCGCGCGAACGGCTCCGCCCCCGCGATCGAGGCGACGAAGGACGCCGCGGAGGGCGCGCTCGGGATCGAGATTCCGTACTACGTGTTCCTCGACATGCACGGCTTCGCGGCGCTCATCGACGCGCTCGGCGGCGTCGACATCACTGTCGAACAGCGTCTGCCGAAGGGCGGCGGGCCCTCGTACCAGGGGCAGCCGGCCGAGGAGTGGGCGATCGGGTGGATCGAGCCGGGTCCGCAGCACATGGACGGCGACACGGCGCAGTGGTACGCCCGCTCCCGCTATACGACGAGCGACTTCGACCGCATGAAGCGCCAGCGCCAGCTGCAGCAGGCGATCCTCGAGCAGTTCACCCCGCAGACGGTGCTGACGCGCTTCCAGGACGTCGCGACGGCCGGCGCGGCCATCGTGCAGACCGATCTGCCGCAGTCGCTGCTGCCGTACTTCGTCGAGCTCGCCCTCAAGGCGAAGGAGCAGCCGGTCACCACGATCGAGCTGACGCCGGAGGGCGGGATCGACGAGCACGAGCCGGACTTCGCGTACATCCAGGAGCTGGTGCGCACCGCGCTTCACCCGCCGTCGCCGTCGCCGTCGAACGGCTGACCCGCTCCTGCCGCTGGATCGCCGCTGCCGCGGGTACTCTCGACACCATGACGGCGACGTTGCGGGTGATCCTCGATCAGCTCGTGGCGCCCACGGATGCCGCGCTCGCGGAAGCCTCCCGTGATCTCGCTCGCGCGCTCGTGGTCGCGTCCCCCACGGGGTGCGAGGTCGAGGTCGTCGTGCCCTCGGGGCCGTCGCGCGAGATCGAGGCGGAGGTGCCGGGCGTGGCGAGCATCCAGCGGTCGGGGCTGCCCCGCCGCGAGCTCGCCGCGGCCCTGCAACTCGGGATCCCGACGGGCATCGGCGGAGGCATGATCCACTCGCCGACGATGTTCGCGCCGCTCGTGAAGCACGACCGCGTGCACGACCATGATCAGACCGTCATCACGGTGTGGGATCTGCGGGCGTGGGAGCATCCGGGTGAGCTGCCGCGCGCGGAGGCGGGCTGGCAGCGCGCGATGCTCAAGCGCGCGGTCAAGCACGCCGACGCCGTCGTCGTGCCGACGCACTCGATGGGGGAGCGCCTCGCCGCCGCGGCGGCGCTGGGCGACCGCATCCGCGTCATCGCGGGCGCCGCGCCGACCGGCTTCGCCGTCCCGACCGACGAGGTCGGCCGACGCCGTGAGCTCGGGCTCCCCGAAGGCTATGTGCTGCTGGCGGGCGGTGCGGCGGAATCGGACGGGCTCGACGACGGATTCGCCGCCGTCGCCCGCTCGCAGCTCCAGGTGCCCGTCGTCGTGATCGACGCGGGCGACGGCGAGGAGCCCATCCTCGCCGACCGCGCCGCTGCTGCGGGGCTCCCGGAGCGCCTGCTCCACGTACGTGGGACGCTCCAGGCGCATGACCGCGCGGCGGTGTTCGGTGCGGCGCTCGCGCTCGTGGCGCCGTCGCGCCGCATGGCGTTCCCGTGGCGCGTGCTGGAGGGGCTCGCGCTCGGCGTGCCGGTCGTGGCGGCGGGAACCGACGTGCATCGCGAGGTCGTCGTCGACGGCGGGGCGCTCGTCGAGGCGGATGCCTCGGGCTCGTTCGCCGATGGTCTCGCGGCCGCGCTCGCCGAGGCGCTCGGCTCGACGGCATCCGCGGAGCGCTTCGCCGTCCTCGCGTCGGATCGCGGGCGGGCGTTCTCGTGGCGTGAGGCGGCGGACCGGGTGTGGCAGCTGCACGCGGATCTCTAGAGATGGCGGATTCGCTCGTTTCCGAACGAATTCGCCATCTCAGGTTGGCAAACGCTTTCACTTCCGACACACTGTTCACATGAGTACCGCTCCGCGGCGGGGGGGCCCGCGCGAGCGCAGACAGAAGTTCGCTGCGCTGATCGCGTCACTTTCGATGATCGTGACGGGCATGATCGTGGCGCCCTCGGGCGCAGCCCAGGCCGACACGGAGCCGGCCTCCGCGGCCGCGGCACAGGTCGCCGCATCCGCTTCGGTCGACGGCGCGGCGGCGGCCGCGGGTGCGGACGTGACGGCGAACCTGGCGAACTTCCGAGCCGGCAACATCATCAGCGACGCGGTCTTCTTCAACAAGAGCTCGATGACCGAGGCGGAGATCCAGGCGTTCCTCGAGAAGCGGGTGCCGACGTGCCAGTCCGGCTACACGTGTCTGAAGGACTGGTACGACACGTCGCGCTCGACCTCGTCGGACGCGATGTGCGGCGCGTATTCGGGGGGAACACGCGAGCGCGCGTCGCGCATCATCTACAAGGTGGCCCAGGCATGCGGCATCAACCCGCAGGTGATCCTGGTGACGCTCCAGAAGGAGCAGAGCCTGGTGACGCACACGTGGCCGTCCGAGTGGCGTTACACGATCGCGATGGGGCAGGGTTGCCCCGACACGGCGGCGTGTGACACGCGCTACTACGGGTTCTTCAACCAGGTCTACGGCGCCGCGTGGCAGATGAAGCGCTACGCCAACCCGCCGGGCACGAGCCAGTACTTCACGTGGTACGCGCCGGGCAAGACGTGGAACATCCTCTACAACCCGAACCACTCGTGCGGCTCCTCGCCGGTGCACGTGCAGAACCAGGCGACCGCCAACCTGTATTACTACACGCCGTACCAGCCGAACGCCGCGGCCCTGGCCGCCGGATACGGCACGGGTGACGGATGCTCGAGTTACGGCAATCGCAACTTCTACAACTACTTCACGGACTGGTTCGGATCGACGCAGTCCGTCGGGACGCCGGTGCCGACGATCACCTCCGTCGACCGCTCGTCCTTCGTGCTGGCGCTCGACTCGGCGGGAGTCGTCTGGGGCTACCCGCTGCGCAACGGCAAATGGGGTGAGCGCGTCGAGCTGGGCAGCGGGCTCACCACGGCGACGCAGATCCTCAGCGTCGGCGACCTCGACGGCGACGGTCGCCGGGACCTGATCACCCTGGACTCGAAGCGCAACGCGTACGTGCGTCCCGGACTCTCCGGGGGGCGCTACGGGGCGTCGCGCCCGCTGCCGGTCGACTGGTCGGACGCGGTGCACGTCACGGCCGCAGGCGACTTCGACGGCGACGGCGAGCCGGACGTGTTCACCGTCGACAGCGCCGGAGCGCTGCTGCTGTGGCGGGGCACCCGCTACGGCACGCTCGCCGGGCCGACCGCCGTCGGCAAGGGCTGGCAGGGCATGAACCTCATCGTGGGCGGACGCGACCTCGACGGCGACCGCCTGCCCGACCTCGTCGCGCGCGGAGCCGACGGCCGACTGTGGCTGTACTCGGGGGCCGGAGGCGGTCGCTGGAAGGGCTCGAAGCAGATCGGTCACGGCTGGCAGTCGCTCACCGCCATCCTCAGCCCCGGCGACGTCACGGGCGACGGCAAGCCCGACCTCGTGGCGCGCACCGCGGCGGGGGCCATGATCACGTACAAGGGCGACGGGCGCGGCGGTCTGTCGAGCGGACCGACGTCCGGCAGCGGCTGGAACGCCGTGACGGCCCTCGCCGGCACGAGCGCCGAGGTCGCGTCGTCTCGTCCGGGGCGGTCGCCGAACCATGACTTCGACGCCGACGGCAACGCGGACGTCGTCGCCGTCGACCCGACGGGGCGCGTGCTCGTCTACCGCGGCAACGGCCGCGGCGGCTTCCTCAACACGGTCGTCGCGGCGACAGGCTGGAAGAAGACGGATCGTGTCGTCTCGCTGGGCGACTTCAACGGTGACGGCCGGGCCGACCTCGGCCGGGTCGACGCGGCGGGGAACTTCAGCCTGTACGCCGGCGGTCCACGGGGCAAGCTCGCCGCGGGCACGGTGATCGGCCGAGGCTGGAGCGGGTTCACCCTGGTGTTCGGCGGAATGGACTTCGACGGAGACGGCTTCACCGACGTCTTCGCGCGGAACTCCTCCGGTGAGCTGCTCCTGTACCGGGGCGACGGCCGCGGCGGCTGGTTGGACACCGTACGCGTGGGCACGGGGTGGAACTCGTTCGATGCGATCCTCGTCGGGGGAGACGTGGACGGCGATGGGAAGCCGGACGTCATCGCACGACACACCGACGCGACGCTGCGGCTCTACGCCGGGAACGGCAAGGGCGGCTGGAAGGAGTCTCGCACGATCGGTCGCGGGTGGCAGGCGATGACGGCCATAGTCGGACCCGGCGACTTCGACGGCGCGGCGGGTGTCGACATCCTCGCGCGCTCGGCGACCGGGGAGCTCCTCATGTACCCCGGCGACGGCAAGGGCGGATGGCTCGCCACCCGCACGGTCGGACGGGGATGGGGCGCCCTGACCGAGCTCCGCTGACGCAGGGCCCGGGCGCGGGTTCGACGGATTCGCAGAACCGCACCGCTAGAATCATGGGGTTTGCGCCGACCCCGGCGTGTCCCCTCCAGTGAGTAGAGCAGTGCCCGAATCCCGAAATCTCTTCGAAGCCGTGCCGCGCACGGAGTTCGACGTACCCGGCCGCAGTCGCGGACTCCTGGACGTGTTCCGCTGGCACTATCTTCTCCGCCTGCTCGTCCGCACGGGCGTGACCACTCGGTATCGCAACTCGGTGCTCGGCTGGACGTGGTCGTACGTGCGCCCTGCTGCGCAGTTCTTCGTCTTCTGGGTCGTCTTCGGCGTGTTCCTCGACCTCAATCGGGTGCCGAACTTCGCCGTCTACCTCTTCTCGGGCATCGTCGTCATCAACCTGTTCAGCGAGGCCTTCAAGAACGCCACGACCTCGATCGTGAACAACGCGGCGCTCGTGCGGAAGGTGTACCTGCCACGTCAGCTGTTCGCGGTCTCGGCGGTGTTCGTGGCGTTCGTGCACTTCCTGCCGCAGGTGACTCTGCTGCTGATCGTCGTCCTCGCGCTGGGGTGGATCACGCAGGTCTCCCTCCTCGGGGTCGGCGCGATCCTCCTCGGCACGACGATCATCATGCTCTTCGCCCTCGGGCTCGGTCTGCTTTTCGGCGCCGTCAACGTTCGCTTCCGCGACGCCGAGAACATCGTCGAGCTCCTGCTCCTGCTGGCCACGTGGGCGTCGCCGGTTCTCTACTTCTGGACGATGGTGCGAGACGTTCTGCCGCCCTGGCTGTTGGAGCTCTACATGCTCAACCCCATCACCGAGGCGGTGGAGCTGTTCCACTTCGCCTTCTGGCGACCCGTGACCGACCCGGGCCCGGATCTTCCGATACCCCCCATGCTCGGCGCGAACGCGCTGTGGACGCTGCTCATCGCGATCGCCTCGGTCGTCATCGGCCAGCTCGTGTTCCGCCGCCTCGAGGGAAGGTTCGCGCAGGCACTATGAACGCATCGTCCCGCGCCGCCCTTCGCCCGAGCGTCATCGTCGACGACGTCGTCAAACGCTTCACCATCAACCACGCGATGTCGCTCAAGGACACCGTCGTCGCATGGTTCCGGCGTCGGCAGCTGACGACCGAATTCGATGCTCTCCGAGGGGTGAACCTGGTCGTCGAGGAGGGCGAGTCGGTGGCGCTGCTCGGCCTCAACGGCTCGGGGAAGTCGACGCTCCTCAAGCTCATCTCCGGCGTCATGGCCCCCGACCGCGGATCGGTGCTGACGCGGGGGAGGGTGGCCGGGCTCATCGAGGTCGGCGCCGGGTTCCACCCCGAGCTGTCCGGCCGCGAGAACGTCTTCCTCAATGCCGCCATCCTCGGCATGACCCGCAAGCAGATCGAGGAGCGGTACGACGAGATCGTCGCCTTCAGCGGCATCGAGTCGTTCATCGACCAGGAGGTCAAGCACTACTCGTCGGGTATGTTCATGCGCCTGGCGTTCTCGGTCGCGATCCACGTCGAGGTGGACGTCCTCCTCGTCGACGAGATCCTCTCGGTCGGCGACGCCCCCTTCCGCGAGAAGTGCCGGCGCAAGTTCGAAGAGCTGATCGCCGCTCGCAAGACGCTTCTCATCGTCAGCCACGACCTCGACATGGTCCGCGAGCTCTGCACGCGCGGCGTCGTCCTGCGCGACGGTGAGGTGATCTACGACGGGCCCGTCGACGGCGCCATCGAACTGGTGGAGTCATGATCGCGGACTGGCTCGCCGCGTGGCCCTCCGTCATCGCCGCCGCCGCCGTGCTGTTCGCGCCGGGCCTCGCGATCGGTGCGTGTCTGCGACTGCGCGGCCTCGCGCTGTGGGCGCTCGCACCCGCCGCAAGCGTCGTCGTCCTCTCCGTTCTCGCGATCGTCCTCGGCGCGGCGGGCATCGCGTGGTCCCCTTTGAGCGCGGGGATCGGATGCGTCATCCTCATCGCGGTCGCATTCGCCCTCGGCCGTCTGCTCCCCGCCGATCTCCGGCTCGCGTCCGCCTCGCCCGCGCGGGGATGGCTGCTGCCCACCGCCCTCGCCGTGGGGGCGGTGCTGGGCGGCATCCGGGTGCTGCTCTACATCGGCGCACCTGACGCGATCTCGCAGACGAACGACGCCGTGTTCCATCTCAACGCGCTGCGCTGGATCGCCGAAAGCGGCTCGGCGTCGTCGTTCGACGTGTCACAGGTCACCGGCTCGCGGGTCTTCTACCCGGCCGCGTGGCATGCCGTCTCATCTCTGACGATCATGCTGTCGGGGTCTGCGATCCCCGTGGGCGTCAACGCCGTCTCCCTCATCACGGCCGTCGTCGTGTGGTCGCTCGGGATCACGTGGCTCACTCACAGGGCGGCGGGCTCGGTCGCCGCGGCGGCCGCCGCCGCCGTGCTCTCGCCGGCGTTGATCGCCTTCCCGATGCTCATGCTCGAATGGGGCGTCCTCTACCCGAATCTGCTCAGCGTGGCGCTGCTGCCGGCCGCCGCCGGCCTCGTCGTCGCGGCGCCGGACTGGGTCGCGGACGGAGCGCGTTCGGGTCGGCCGGTGGCCGCGGCGGTCCTCGTCACCGCACTCCTGGCCGGCGCCCTGGGGGCGGTCGCGTTCGCGCAGCCCGCGACGCTCCTGGCGTGGCTCGTCATCGCCGTCTCCTTCTTCACCTGGTGGGCGCTTCGCTTCGCCCTGCGCCGGCCCGCGCGGCGGCGGATGGTGTTCGCGTCCGTGGCGGCGGTCTGGGCGATCGCGATCGCGCTGTGGCTTCTCCTGAGCCGTCAGACGACGGGATCGCATTGGCCGCCGTTCGAAGGCAAGCTCGCCGTGCTGGCCGATGTGCTGCTCAACGGGCAGGTGATGCTGCCGTTCGCGATCGGGGTGAGCGCGCTCATGGCTCTCGGTCTGGTGCGCGCGGTCATGCATCCGCCCTTGCGTTGGCTCGCCACGGGCTGGCTCGTCTTCAGCGGCCTGTACATCATCGCCGCCTCGATCGGGCAGCCCCTGCTGCGACGCTGGCTCGTGGGCGCGTGGTACGCCGATCCTTACCGCCTCGCGGCGCTGGCACCGACGGTCGTGATCCCCCTCGCGGCGATCGGCCTCGTGTGGGCCATCGAATGGATCGTCTCGCGCACGCGGGCTCGCGGGGGCGCGAACACCGCGCGTGACGGCGCGAAGCCTCCCGCTGCGCCCCCGGCCGGCTGGATCGGCGCCGCGGCGAGCGCCGTGATCGTCGCGATCGGACTCGTCGCCGCGCCCGTCGTCATGATGCCGAAGGTCGTCGAGAACGACTGGGATGACGAGTCGCGCTACGCGAGCGGTCCCGACAGCTGGCTGTCGACGGATGAGCGGGCGCTCCTGGAGCGTCTCGACGATCTCGTGCCCGCGGATGCCCGGGTCATCGCGAACCCGTCGACGGGGAGCGGGTTCGGTTACGTGCTGAGCGGCCGCGAGGTGTATCCGCGGACGTGGTCGCACCCGCGGACATCGGAGTGGAGGACCATCATGGAGTCGTTGCGCGACGCGGGGACCGACCCTGCCGTGTGCGATGCGCTCGCCGCGTACGGCTCGCCCGAGTACGTGCTCGACTTCGGCGTCGGCGAGGCCACCCCGGGCCGCTTCCTCGTCCCGGGAATGACCGACTTCGAGGGGCAGCCCGGGTTCGAGCTCATCGCACAGGAGGGCGACGCCTCGCTGTGGCGGCTGACCGCGTGCGGCTGATCAGGGCCCGTCGGTGACATCCGCGGCCGACGACGCGGATGCCTCGTGCTGCGCGGCGTCCAGGAGGGCGACCTTGCGGGCGAGGAGCGTGATCTGGCGCTGCGTCGCGAGATTTCGCCGGTGCTGCGTGTAGAGCGATGCGAGGAAGGCGATCACGAGCCCATAGAGCAGCAGGTCGGTGCCGCGCCCGACGCCCACGAGGTTCGCGACCCACGACAGCCACTGCGGGAAGAGGATCGACAGGATCGCAGCGAGGATGAACAGGCCGGACAGCATCCGGCGGATCGCGAGGTGACTGTCGGCCCCGGTGCGGCGCATGAGAAGGGCGCCGATGATCACGACCCCCGCGATCAGGAGCAGCTGGATCCACATGCGATCACCTCACGATCAGGTCGACGAGGATGTTGACCGAGTTCAGGACGCTCTGGCCCTTGGCCTTCGAGTAGTCGGTGTAGAGCAGCTCCACGGCATGCTCGCGCCAGGGGAGCCGCGTCCGCCCCAGCTGCAGCACGATCTCGGTCGCGTGCGCCATGCGGTCCTGCTTGAGGTCGAGCTGCATGGCGGCGTCGCGGCGCAGGACACGAAGGCCGTTGTGGGCGTCCGAGAGCCTGAGACCGGTCGACATGTTCGTGACCCACACGGCGGTCTTGAGGATGACCTTCTTGAGCCATCCCGGATTCGTGCGGTCGTCCAGGAAGCGTGACCCGAACACGATCGCGACGTCGTTCGCGCGGGCGTCCTCGACCATCGCGACGGCGTCCTCGACGCGATGCTGTCCGTCGGCGTCGAACGTGACGATGAACTCGCAGTCCGGATGCGACAGCGCGAACTCGAAACCGGTCTGCAGCGCCGCTCCCTGGCCGAGGTTCACGGGATGGCGGACGACGACCGCTCCGGCGCGATCGGCGACCGCCGCGGAGTCGTCCGACGAGCCGTCGTCGACGCACACGACGTGAAGGAACGAGCGCTTGAGCGCGGCGATCACGTCGGCGATGACGGATGCCTCGTTGTACAGCGGGATGACCACCCACACCGTCGGGTCGGGTGCCTGCGGAGCGCCCGACGAGGGGGAGGAGAGCATTGCTCCATTCTGACAGAGGGATCTGTGAGAGCCGTCCGCGTCGCCGCGGACGGCTCCTCTAGGATCGTCACGTCATGCGCATCACCCTGGTCACGCGGATCTTCGCACCCGAGCCGTCTGCGGCGAGCCAGCGACTCCAGTCCCTCGTCGATGCGCTCGTGTCACGCGGCGGCCACGTCACCGTGCTCACCTCCACCGTCCCGCGCGCACTGACCGGCGCCGATGCGGACTCGACGGCGTTCCGCGTGCGACGCTTTCCCGTCCTGCGCGACCGCGCCGGCTACGTCCGCGGGTACCTCCAGTACATGAGCTTCGACATCCCCGCGTTCTTCCGCGCCCTGTTCTCCCGGCGGGCGGACGTGATCGTCGTCGAGCCCCCTCCGACGACGGGTGCGGTCGTTCGTCTCGCGAGCGCCATTCGGCGCACGCCCTACGTCTATTACGCGGCCGACGTCTGGTCGCTCGCATCCGCCTCGACCGGCGCGCCGCGCCCGGTGCTCCGCCTCGTCAAGGCGATCGAGACGTTCGCTCTGCGCGGTGCGGCACGCGTCATCGCGGTGTCGGACGGTGTGGCCGCCGAGGTCCGCAGGCTCGCGCCGCGCGCCGACGTGACGGTCGTCGGCCACGGCGTGGATGAGCGGGTCTTCCGCCCGGACGTCGTCCCCGACGAGCCGGAGCTCGACGCCGTCTACGTCGGCACGGCAAGCGAGTGGCACGGTGCGGGAGTCTTCGTCGACGCCCTCCGGACGCTGGCGGGGCGCGGTCTGCGTCCGCGTGTCGCGTTCGTCGGACAGGGCGGGGAGTGGCGTGCGCTGCGCGAGTCCGTCCGCGCCGCAGGACTCGAGGAGACCGTCTCGTTCTCCGGTCCCGTCGACGCGCACCGCGCGGCGGGCCGCCTGCGTGGGGCCCGGGTCGCCCTCGCGTCGATGCGCATGGGGATCGGTTACGACTTCGCGATCCCGACGAAGATGTACTCCGCGATCGCGGTGGGCACGCCCGTGCTCGTCGCGGCTCCTGAGTCCCTTCGGACCCTCGTCAACCGCGAGCAGCTCGGGTGGGGCTGCTCCTTCGATGTCGGCGAGGTCGCCGAGGCTCTGGCAGCGGCCGTCGCGCAGCCGCCGTCGTCCGAGCGGCGGGCAGCGCTCGCAGCGTGGGCCGCCACGAACGTCGGTGCGAGCGCCGTGGCAGCTCGGGCGGCCGACGTCGTCGCGAAGAGCGCCCGCTCAGGTTCGCTCATCGGCACCCGTTAGAATCGTGACGCACCGGGGGCCTCCCTCTGCCCCGTGCATGGAGACCTCACCGTGACCCCACATCCCACCGTGCGCATCGTCGACTCCGCGGATGTCGCGGCCGACGCCGTCATCGGGGACAGCTCCTCCATCTGGCACCTCGCGCAGGTCCGCGAAGGCGCGACGATCGGCCGCAACTGCGTCGTCGGCCGAGGCGCGTACATCGGCACGGGCGTGCGCATGGGCGACAACTGCAAGGTGCAGAACTACGCGCTCGTGTACGAGCCAGCCACCCTCGAGGACGGCGTCTTCATCGGGCCCGCGGTCGTCCTCACGAACGACACCTATCCGCGCGCGATCAACCCGGACGGCTCGCTCAAATCGGCTCATGACTGGGAGCCGGTCGGCGTCACGCTCCGCAGGGGCGCGTCCGTCGGCGCTCGCGCGGTGTGCGTCGCCCCCGTCACGATCGGCGCATGGGCCACGGTCGCGGCGGGTGCCGTCGTCGTGAAAGACGTCCCCGACTTCGCTCTCGTCGCGGGGGTTCCGGCGCGCCGCATCGGCTGGGTGGGCAAGGCGGGCGTCCCGCTCACGCGGGAGACGGACGACGGCCTCTGGATCTGTCCCGCAACGGGCGCCCGATACGTCGAGCTCGACGGAAGACTTGCAGAGGAGACCGCGTGACCGAGTTCATTGCCCCCGCGAAGCCGATCATCGGCGACGAGGAGCGCGCTGCGGTGGATCGGGTCCTCCGCAGCGGCATGGTCGCGCAGGGGCCCGAGGTCGCGGCGTTCGAGCGCGAGTTCTCCGCTCACTTCGTCGACGGCCGGCCCGTCGTGGCGGTGAACTCGGGCACCGCGGGGCTCCACCTCGGACTCCTCGCAGCGGGCGTCGGACCCGGGGACGAGGTGATCGTCCCGTCGTTCACGTTCGCCGCCACAGGCAACTCGGTTGCGCTGACCGGCGCGAACCCGGTGTTCGTCGACATCGAGCCCGAGACCTTCACGCTCGATCCCGCGTCCGTCGAGGCGGCGATCACGTCGAAGACCCGCGGCATCATGCCCGTCCACCTGTACGGTCATCCCGCCCGCATGCGCGAACTCGAGGCGATCGCGGCCGAGCGCGGACTGGACCTCTACGAGGACGCGGCGCAGGCCCACGGCGCGGCACTCGACGGTCGGCCGGTCGGCACGTTCGGCACCTTCGCGATGTTCTCGCTCTACCCGACGAAGAACATGACCAGCGGCGAGGGCGGGATGATCGCCGTCGCCGACGACACGGTCGCGCGCCGCGCGCGCCTGCTGCGCAATCAGGGGATGGAGCGTCAGTACGAGAATGAGCTGGTCGGCTTCAACGCCCGCATGACGGACGTCCACGCGGCCATCGGGCGCGTGCAGTTGACGAAGGTCGATGCGTGGACCCGCACGCGGCAGGAGAACGCGGCGTTCCTCGACGCCCATCTGCGCGGTGTGACGGTTCCGCCGGTCGCGGAGGGCGCCGTCCACGTGTACCACCAGTACACGATCCGCGTCGCGGACGACCGCGACGGCTTCGTGCGGGCACTCAAAGAGGAGCACCAGGTCGGCAGCGGAATCTACTACCCGATCCCGAACCACCGGCTGCCGTCCCTTGCGCCCTACGCCCCGGGCCTCGATCTTCCCGAGACCGAGAAGGCGGCGCGCGAGGTGGTGTCGCTTCCGGTGCATCCGTCTCTCTCGCAGGCCGATCTCGAGCGGATCGTGACCGCCGTCAACGCCGTGGCCGGGGCAGGGGCCTGATGGTCGCGCTGAGGGCAGGCCTCCTCGGGCTGGGCATGATGGGTCGCCATCACGCCCGCGTGCTGCGCGAGCTCGACGGGGTCGAGCTTGTCGCGGTCGCCGACCCGGTCGGCGACCCGCACGGCGCCGCCGGCGATCTGCCGGTGCTGCCCGACATCGACGCCCTGATCGCCGAGGGGATCGACATCGCCGTGGTCGCGGTCCCGACGCGCTTCCACGAGGACGCCGCCCTGAAGCTCGCCGAGGCCGGCGTCCACGCCCTCGTCGAGAAGCCCATCGCGCACACACTGGAGGCCGGGCGGCGCATGGTCGACGCCTTCGCCGAGAAGGGCCTCGTGGGTGCCGTCGGTCACATCGAGCGGTTCAACCCCGCGCTGCAGGAGCTGCGTCGCCGACTCGCGGCGGGCGAGCTCGGCGCGGTGTACCAGATCCAGACCCGTCGTCAGGGCCCGTTCCCGTCGCGCATCTCGGATGTCGGGGTCGCCAAGGACCTCGCTTCCCACGATGTCGACCTGACGGCCTGGGTGGCGCAGAGCGATTACTCGGCGGTGTTCGCGCAGACCACGTTCAAGAGCGGCCGCGAGCACGAGGACATGATCGCGATCACCGGACGCCTCGAGTCGGGTGTCATCGTGAACCACCTCGTCAACTGGCTGAGCCCCATGAAGGAGCGCGTGACCGTCGTCACGGGGGAGAAGGGCGCCTTCGTCGCCGACACCTCGACCGGCGACCTGACGTTCTACGCCAACGGCACGATTCCGGTCGAATGGGAGTCGATGTCCGTCTTCCGAGGCGTGTCTGAGGGCGACGTCACCCGTTACGCGTTCCCCAAGCGCGAGCCGCTGCGCGTCGAGCACGAGGCGTTCCGAGACGCCGTCCTCGGGCAGCCCAGTGACGTCGTCACGATGGCACAGGGACTGCGCACGCTCGCCGTCGTCGAAGCCGCGCTGGACTCTGCCGGACGCGGTGCGGCGATGCCGCTCGGTTCGGGGGCTGCGCTGAGACGGAGCACCTGATGCGCGCGCTGTGGGACGTGCTCAGCAACCTCCTCGATCTGCTTCCGGGCGTCGCCCGAAAGTTCCTCGTCCGCTACGCCGTGTCGTCGTCGGTGCTGTCGCTGCTCGACATCGTCGCGCTGAGCGTCCTCGCGCTCGTGCTCGGTCGCGTCGCGACCGGCACCCCGGTCGTGCTCCCCGTCGTGGGCGAGCTGAGCGAGACGGGCACACTCGTGGTCCTTCTCCTCGCGTGCGGGCTCATGGTGCTCAAGTCGCTCATCGCCCTCCTGCAGCAGTGGTACGTCGCGCGTCGCATGGCGCAGTTCGAGCTCGAGATCGGCGATCAGCTCTTCAACGCCTACATCCGGGCGCCGTGGCTGGAGCGCATGAAGCGCAATTCGGCCGAGCTGGTCCGCATGGCGGACGTCGGGATCGCGAACACCACGTCGGGGCTCCTGCTTCCCGTGGCGACGCTGCCGGCGCAGGTCGTGACCATGCTCTCGGTGCTCGTCGTCATCCTCGTGGCGCAGCCGATCACCGCCATCCTGACGCTGCTGTACCTCGGGCTCGTCGCGGGCATTCTCTACGGGTGGGTGTCGCGTCGCGCCGTCGCCAACGGACGTCGCAACCGCGACTTCTCGTTCCGCACGGCGACGCTCATGACCGAGATGGTCCAGGCCATGAAGGAGATCACGCTCCGCGACAAGGCGGACGAGGTCGCCGCGCTGGTGAACGAGAGCCGAGGCGAAGCCGTTCGCGCGCGAGCCACGATCGGGTTCCTCGGCGCGATCCCGAAGTTCGTGCTGGACTCCGCGATCATCGTGGGATTCCTCATCATCGGGACAGTCGGATACATCACCGCCGGCGGCCCGTCGGGCGCCTTCACGTCCGTCGCCCTCTTCGGCATCGCGAGCTTCCGGCTCGTTCCCTCGATGCTCCAGTTCCAGGGCGTGATGACCTCGACCGCGTCCACCCTGCCCCACGCTCGGGCCGTGGTGCGCGACATCCGCGCGGCCGAAGAGTACGCGGCTTCCGCCGAGCAGGTCGGCTACGGGGAGCTCGACCACCATCCGCGCGAGCTGGTGTTCTCGGAGGTCGGATTCACATACCCCGGTTCCGACGCCCCCGCGCTGACGGGCATCGATCTGCGGATCCCGCTGGGCACGCATGTGGCGTTCGTGGGGGCATCCGGAGCGGGCAAGTCGACGATGGTCGACCTCCTGCTCGGCCTCATCACGCCGACCGTCGGCACCATCCGCGTGGACGACCGAGACCTCGCCGGCGTGCTCGGCACCTGGCGGTCCATGGTCGGATACGTCCCGCAGGAGGTGGCCCTTTTCGACGGCACCATCGGCCAGAACGTCGCGCTCACGTGGTCGGAGGAGTACGACCGCGAAGCGGCATACCAAGCCCTGCGCCGGGCGCAGATGGATCAGGTCGTCGACTCGCGCGCCGGGGGTCTGGATGCGCGTGTCGGCGAGCGCGGCCTCGCCTTGTCGGGCGGTCAGCGCCAGCGGCTCGGCATCGCGCGCGCCCTGTACCCGGAGCCGGTCGTGCTCGTGATGGACGAGGCGACCTCGGCTCTGGACACGCGCACGGAGGAGGCGGTGAGCAGGGCGATCCGCGATCTCCGGGGCTCGGTCACGGTCATCACCGTCGCGCATCGCCTGTCCACCATCCGCGAAGCCGACATGGTCTGCTTCTTCGCGGAGGGGCGTCTGGTCGCGTGCGGCACCTTCGACGAAGTGGTCGCGGCGGCGCCGGAGTTCGCAGCTCAGGCCAAGCTCGCGGGCCTCACCTGACCCCGCCTCCGTCGGTCAGGCGACGATGCGGCGATAGGTCTGCAGCACCGACGGGACGTAGCGATCCGCCGTGTGGTGTGTGAGCGTCCAATGCTTCGAGCCCAGCTCAGCCTCGGCGGCGACGGGGTCGGAGAAGTCCGAGATGACCGCGTCCACGACGTCGCCGACGGAGCCCTCGCGGATGGGCAGTGGTCCGCCGTCCGGTCCCAGGTGGTGATCGCCCACGGCGGCGAGGGGGACGCCGATCGCCATCGCCTCGAGCTCGGACACCGACAGGATCCGCGACGCCTGACCCACCACGACGCGCGCCCCGCCGAGGAAGCGCAGATAGTCCGCGTGCGGCGCCTTGGGAATGAGCGTCACGCCGCGGCGGGCCGCCTCGGCCGCTCCGGGCCCCCAGTCGAGTCCGCGCACCTCGATGCCCGCCGCGACGAGGCGCTCGGCGACGTCGAGCATCGCCTCGAGGCCCTTCACCTCGTCCCACCGGGACGCGAAGGCGACGTAGCCCTGCGGCCGCCACACCGGCAGCTCGCGAGGCTCGATGAACACCGGGAGGTACTCGGCGTCGGGTCGCGCCGTGCGCGCGTTCGCCTCGTTGTCGGGTGTGGAGTAGTACACGTGCGCGGCGCCGTCGATGTACGCCTGGATGGCCCTGCCCCGCACGGGATCCGGCCACAGCGAGCGGATGTCGGTGCCGTGGAGGTGGAGCACGTACGGTCGGCGGGGCACGAACCAGGGCTTCAGGCGGCGCACCGTCGTCGCGAAGTGAGCGTGGACGACCTGCGCCGCGGCGACGTGCGAGGCCACGCGCGCCCATGTCCGGTACTCGTCCCACCGGGTCGTCGTCGTCCGCCCCGGTCGCACCGGCGCCCACGTGCGCTCGGGCGTGAGGATCCGCCACCGATGGCCGGCGCGGGCGGCGGCGCCCACGAGGTGGGCGCCCACGAACGCGCAGTCGTTCAGGTGCAGGACACGGGGGGATTCAGGCACGCATGCCATCGTACGCACGCGCGGGGGTCACGCCGGCCGCAGGCGCCGTGGTCGGGCGTTGTTACGATGAAGTGTGCGGATAGCGGTCGTGACGACGTGGTTTCCGACCGACCGCATCCCCGGAGCGGGGTCGTTCATCGCCCGCGATGCGCTCGCTCTCGCGGAGGACCACGACGTCGCCGTGCTGCACTTCACGCCGCCCGAGTGGGACGACGGCCGGCGAACCGTCTCGTGGCACGGGCTCGACGTGCGTCGGATGCCGCTGGATCTGCGGCGCCCCGCTCAGGCGCGTCGCGCCCGCGCCGAGATCGAGCGGGCGCTCGCCGACCGCCCCGTCGATGTGCTGCACACCATGGCGGCGCCGGCCCTGCTTCCCTTCCTCGTGCGGCGCCCAGGTCTCCCGTGGGTGCACACCGAGCATTGGAGCGGCGTGCGGAACCTCGCGGGCACGGGGCGCTCACGCCTCGTCCGTCCCCTGGCGCGACGGGCGTTCGCGGGTCCTGGCACGGTCGTGGCGGTCAGTGACTACCTCGCGGATGCTGTCCGCGCGCTGCGGACGGGGCCGACGGAGGTGATCGGCAACATCGTCGATCTGCCGGCCGACGGCGCCGTGTCGGGCCGCGAACCGCGCGGATCCGCCCTCCGACTGCTCGGGGTCGGAACCGTGAACGAGCACAAAGGGTGGCGGCTGGCCGTCGGCGCACTGTCGTCGCTGCGCGACGCGGGGATCGACGCCCGCCTCACGTGGCTGGGAGACGGTCCTGAGCTCGACGAGCTTCGTCGCGTCGGCGGGCCTCTCGGCGTCGTCGCGCCGGGTCATCAGCCGCACGAGCGCGTGCGGGCCGAGATGGCCGCGTCGGACGTGTTCCTCCTGCCGACGCGATCCGAGACGTTCTCGCTCGTGACCGTCGAAGCCCTCGCCTCGGGGCTGCCCGTCGTCGCGACGGGCCAGGGTGCGCACACCGCGTTCCTGACGCCGGAGACGGGGGTCGTCGTCGCGCGGGACGCCGACGCGGTCGCCCGCGGGGTGCAGGTGGCGGCAGCACTGCGCCACGACGATGCCCGCGCGCGGGGCCGCCAATTGGCCGAGCGGTTCTCCGAAGCGCGATTCCGCGCGGCCTACCGTGATGTCTACGAGAGGGTTACCCGATCATGACCTCCTCCGCTTCCGCTCCCACGGTCGACATGATCGTCGCCGTGCACGACCTGCGCCGCAGCATCCGGCGAGCCGTCGGCTCCGTGGTGAGCGACCCCGATCCCTCGATCCGGGTGCTCGTCGTCGCGCACAACCTTCCCGCGGCCGATGTCGCGGCAGAGCTCGACGACCTCGTGGCCGCGCATCCCGGACGCGTGCGCATCGAGGAGCTGAACGACGGCATCCCCAGCCCGTCCGGGCCGTTCAATTTCGGCATGGCCGTGTCCGACGCCGACTACGTGGGCATCATGGGATCCGACGACGAGCTCGATCCGGATGCGATCGCCCAGTGGCGCCGGCGTGCCGAGAGGTTCCGCGCAGACGCCGTCGTGGCGAAGGTGGTGCGCGGCGAGCAGCGCACGCTCGTGCGCTCGCCCCCCAAGCGCGTGTGGCGCACCGGTGTCCTCGATTTCGTGCGCGACCGGCTCTCCTACCGCAGCGCGCCGCTGGGTCTCATGCGCAGAGACGCGGTGGCGCGCCTCGGCCTCGAGCTTCTCGCCGGTGCGCGCAACGGCGGCGACCTTCCCTTCGTGACGCGACTGTGGCTCCGCGGGCGCGTTGTCGCCGATCACGGCACCGCCGCATACATCGTCCACGATGACGCCCCCGAGCGCGTGACGCTCGTGGCCAAGCCCGTCGCCGAGGAGCTCGCCCCCGTCCGACAGCTGCTCGACAGCGAGCTCGTGCACGGCATGACCGCGGCGCAGCGGGAGGCGCTGACGACGAAGATCCTGCGCCGCAACGTCATGGACTCGCTGCGAAAGCGCGACGGCGGGCGGCGTCTCACGGCCGACGACGTCGACACCCTCCGGGAGCTCCTGCGCACCATCCGCGGGCTCGCGCCGCGGGCGACCGCGCTCGTGTCGCCGCTGCATCGCGGCATCTTCGACGAACTCGAAGGCGCCGATCCGGACCTCGAGCGCGTCGCGCAGCTGGACGAGGAGCTTGCCAGGATGCGCAGCCTCGCGGCGCTTCTGCCGGCCGACGCCCGGCAGCTGCTGCATTCGCAGGGGCAACCGCGGTTCGTCGTGGCATCGGCGCTCATAAAGATCGGCGCGTCGCGGTACTTCCCGTATGCGCGCGGGGCGGCGATCGCGAGCGTCCTCGCTGTCGCGGCCGTCGTCGCGTCACGGCTCCTGCCGCGCCGATAGACTGGAATCCATGCGTATAGCCGTCGTGGCCCTCGGAAAGATCGGCCTCCCCCTCGCCGTCCAGTTCGCAGATTCGGGTCACGACGTCGTCGGCGTCGACGTCAACCCCGCCACGGTCGAGAGCGTCAACGCAGGGATCGAGCCCTTCCCGGGCGAGGCGCACCTCCAGGAGAAGCTCTCGGAGCTGGTTCCGGCGGGCCGACTGCGCGCGACGACCGACTACGGCGAGGCGATCCCCGGCGCCGACGCGGTCGTGCTCGTGGTGCCGCTCTTCGTGAACGACGCCACATGGGAGCCCGACTTCGCATGGATGGACGCCGCCACCCGCTCGCTCGCGGAGCACCTCACCCCCGGCACACTGGTCTCGTACGAGACGACCCTGCCGGTCGGCACGACGCGCGGTCGTTGGAAGCCCATGCTCGAGGAGGGCTCGGGTCTGGTCGAGGGCGCCGATTTCCACCTCGTGTTCTCTCCCGAGCGTGTGCTCACGGGCCGCGTCTTCGCCGATCTGCGCAAGTACCCGAAGCTCATCGGCGGCCTGTCGGAAGCGGGCGCCAAGCGCGCGCGGGATTTCTATGAGGCGGTTCTTCAGTTCGACGAGCGCCCCGACCTCAGCCGACCCAACGGCGTGTGGGATCTCGGCAGCGCGGAGGCGGCCGAGATGGCGAAGCTCGCCGAGACGACCTACCGCGATGTGAACATCGGCCTCGCGAACCAGTTCGGGCTGTTCGCGGCCGAGCACGGCATCGACGTGTACCAGGTCATCGAGGCGTGCAACTCGCAGCCGTACAGCCACATCCACCGGCCCGGCATCGCCGTCGGCGGCCACTGCATCCCGGTCTACCCGCGGCTGTACCTCTCGACCGACCCGGATGCCGACATCGTGCGCACCGCGCGGCTCCTCAACGCGTCGATGCCGGAGCGGCTCGTCGCGCAGGCCGCCGGCGTCCTCGGCTCCCTCGACGGTCTCCGGGCCGTCGTGCTGGGCGCGGCGTATCGCGGAGGCGTGAAGGAGACCGCGTTCTCCGGCGTGTTCCCGACGGTCGAGGCGCTCAAGGCGCGCGGAGCGGATGTCCGCGTCCACGACCCCCTCTATACCGACGATGAGCTGCGGGCCATGGGGTTCGAGCCGTACGCGCTCGGCGATGCCGTCGACGTGGCCATCCTCCAGACCGACCACGCCGACTACCGCTCGCTCGACGCCGCGCAGCTGCCCGGCATCCGTCTCCTCGTCGACGGTCGCAACGCGACCGACGCCGCGCTGTGGGCGGGAACCCCCCGCATCGTCGTCGGAGCGGGCGCGACCGGGTAGACCCCGGTCAGGCGGACGCGACGCCCAGCACTTCCGGGAGTCGCTCCGCCCACGCGAGCGAGTCGCGGATGCCGTCCTCGAGCACCCGCTCCGCTCGCCAGCCGAGTTCGCGCCCGGCGCGCTCGCTCCGCGTGTAGACCCCCGCGCTGTCGCCGGGCCGCCGAGGGCCTTCGACGACGTCGACGGTGTCTCCCGTGACGTTCTCGAACGCCGTGATGAGCTCGCGCACGGTCACGCCTCTGCCGGTGCCGATGTTGTAGGCTCGGTACGGGTCCGAGGCCGGCGCGACCTCGTCGAACCTCTCGAGGGCGGCGACGTGGGCCCGCGCGAGGTCCCACACGTGGATGTAGTCGCGGATGCCCGTCCCGTCCGGCGTCGGCCAGTCGTGTCCCGTGATGGTGAAGGGGCGCCCCGCGCGCCACGACGAGATGAGACGGCCGAGCGCATGCGACGGCTCCGCGACGGACAGCCCCGTGCGCAGCTCGGGGTCGGCGCCGATGGGGTTGAAGTAGCGCAAGCTGACCGCTCGCACGTCGCCCGCGCGGGAAGCGTCCTCGAGGATCGTCTCGAACATCGCCTTCGTCGCCGCATACGGGCTGGCGGGGGCGAGCGGCGACTCCTCGTCGACGGTGAAGTCGTCGCTCACGGCGTAGATCGACGCCGACGAGGAGAAGACGAGCCGGGTGATTGCGTGCTCAGCCATACTCCGGAGGAGCTCGACGCCCTTGCCGACGTTGTTGGCGTAGTAGTCGAGCGGCTTCGCGACGGAGTCGGGCACGACGATCTTCGCGGCGCAGTGCACCACCGCATCGATGTCGGGATGCTCGGAGACGACGCGTGAGATGAGGGCGGGGTCGCCGACGTCGCCCACGAACAGCGGTCGGCCGAGGGCGAACGCCGAGAGGCCCGTCGAGAGGTCGTCGAGGAGCACGGGCCGGTGCCCGGCCTCCTCGCACGCGCTCGCAACCGTGCTGCCGATGAAGCCGGCGCCGCCGGTGATGAGAACCTTCACTGCACGCCTCTCCGTCTCGTGTGCCCCGGCGATCCTACCCAAGCCGTCTTCCCAGAACGTGGGCGGCCCCGGGCCTCAGCGCGCCAGGTACTCCCGGAGCACGTCGTCGACGTCGCGCACCGGGAACCCGGTCGCCTCGATCTTCGACAGGTCGAGCACGCTGTTGCGCGGGCGGGGTGCGACAGGGACGCTCGCCGAGGCGAAGTACTCCTCCGTCGACACCGGGCGCACGCGCTGCGGGTCGTGTCCCGTCGACGCGAAGACCGCCCGGGCCACATCCGCCCACGACATCGGGTCTCCGCCGCCGGTGAGGTTGTAGACGCCCGGTGCGGGTCGTTCCCTCAGCAGATGCACGATGCCGCGGGCCAGGTCGCCCGTGAAGGTGAGCCGGCCGACCTGGTCGTCGACGACGGCGGGATCGACCCCCTTGTCGGCGAGCTCGCGCATCGTGCGGACGAAGTTGCGGCCATCGCCGATGACCCACGACGTGCGGACGATGTAGTGCCGGGGAACCGTCGCCGCAATCGCGTCGGCCGCGGCCTTCGTCTGCCCGTACACACCCAGCGGGCTCAGCGGGTCGTCTTCGCGATACGGGCGGTCGGAGGCGCCGTCGAACACGTAGTCCGTCGAGACGTGGACGAGCGTGAGCCCGTGCTCGAGGGCGATCCGTGCGAGGTGGGACACCGCTGTGGCGTTGGCGGCCCATGCCTCCCGCCTGCCCTCGGACGTCTCCGCCTGGTCGACCGCGGTGTAGGCGGCGGCGTTGATGATGGTGTCGTAGTCGCGCCAGTGCCGCGCCGTGAGGACGTCCGGCGATGCCAGGTCGAGATCGTCCCGCGTCACATAGTCGATGTGGGACGCTTCGCCCAGCTCCGCGCGGAGCGCGCGGCCGAGCTGCCCGTTCGCCCCGGTGACGAGGATCCGGCGCGCGGCAACAGGTTCCACCTCGGAGAGCCGCGGGTGTTCGCGATCCTTCTCGGAGATCTCGGCCCGGTCGAGCGGGATCGGCCAGGCGATCGCGACGGTCTCGTCCGCGAGGTTCAGGAACGTGTACGTCGCGTCGGGCGACCAGTGGTCGTTGACGAGGTAGGTGTAGGCCGTGTCGGGGTCGAGCGTCTGGTAGCCGTTGCCCACCCCGCGGGGGACGAAGATCGCGCGCGACGGGTCGAGCTCCGCCGTGAAGACCGTCCCGAACGTCGGGCCCTCGCGAAGGTCGACCCAGACGCCGAAGACGCGACCCGTCGCGAGCGACACCCACTTGTCCCACGGCTCCGCATGGATTCCCCTGGTCGTCCCGACGGCGTCGTTGAACGAGATGTTGTTCTGGACCGGCCCGAAGTCGGGCAGCCCCGCGGCGAGCATCTTCTCGCGCTGCCAGTTCTCCTTGAACCAGCCGCGGCTGTCGCCGTGAACGGTCAGATCCCACAGCACCAGTCCGGGGATGGGCGTCTCGGTCGCGCGCAGAGGCTTGCCGAACTCCGTCATCACTGACCCTTGGACGCGTAGAACGCCTCGGTCGCGTCCTTCGCCGGAGCCCACCACGCCTCGTTCTCGCGGTACCACTCGATGGTCGCCGCGAGACCGGACTCGAAGTCCTGGTACTTCGGCGTCCAGCCGAGCTCGGTGCGCAGCTTGGTCGAGTCGATCGCGTACCGCAGATCGTGCCCGGCACGGTCGGTCACATGGTCGTAGGCGTCGGCCGGCTGACCCATGAGGGCGAGGATGAGCTCGACGACCTCCTTGTTGTTCTTCTCGCCGTCGGCGCCGATGAGATACGTCTCGCCGATGACGCCCTTGTCGAGGATCGTGAGCACGGCGGCGGAGTGGTCGTCGGCGTGGATCCAGTCGCGCACGTTCTCTCCCTTGCCGTAGAGCTTCGGACGGATGCCGCGGAGCACGTTCGTGATCTGGCGGGGGATGAACTTCTCGACGTGCTGATACGGGCCGTAATTGTTCGAGCAGTTCGAGATCGTCGCACGCACGCCGAACGAGCGCACCCACGCGCGCACGAGCAGGTCGGAGCCGGCTTTCGTCGACGAGTACGGGCTCGACGGGTTGTAGGGGGTCGTCTCGGTGAACCGAGCAGGGTCGTCGAGCTCGAGATCGCCGTAGACCTCGTCCGTCGAGATGTGGTGGAACCTCGTGTCGTGGCGCCGCGCCGCCTCCAGGAGCGTGAACGTGCCGACCAGGTTCGTGTCGAGGAACGGGCGCGGGTCGTGCAGCGAGTTGTCGTTGTGCGACTCGGCCGCGTAGTGCACGACCGCGTCGACCTCGGCGAACAGGGTCTCGACGAGCTCGGCATCCGCGATGTCGCCCTTGACGAACCGGAACCTGTCCTCGGGGAGCCCCTCGAGCGACGCGAGATTGCCGGCGTAGGTGAGCTTGTCGAGCACCGTGACGTGATGATCGGTGTGGTCGATGACGTGGTGGACGAAGTTCGAGCCGATGAAGCCGGCCCCTCCGGTCACGAGCAGCCGAGCCATCAGCGACCCCTTTCCAGCAGAGCGAGCAGGTATGCACCATAGCCCGACTTGAGGAGCTTCTCGGCACGCGCGCGCAGATCGTCGTCGGTGAGGAAGCCCTGTCGCCACGCGACCTCTTCGGGAGCGCCGATCTTCATGCCGGTGCGGCGCTCCATCGTGCGCACGTAGTCCGCGGCATCCGTCATCTGGTCGAAGGTCCCGGTGTCGAGCCATGCGGTGCCTCGCGGCAGCACCTCGACCTGAAGCTTGCCGCGCTCGAGGTAGGTGCGGTTCACGTCGGTGATCTCGTACTCGCCGCGCGCGCTGGGGGAGAGCCCGCGAGCGATCTCGACGACGTCGTTGTCGTAGAAGTACAGGCCGGGGACCGCGTAGCTGCTGCGGGGGTTCGCGGGCTTCTCCTCGAGCGAGACCGCCCGTCCCTCGGCGTCGAACTCGACGACGCCGTACGCCTGCGGATCGGACACCCAGTAGGCGAACACGGCACCGCCGTCGATGTCCGCGAACCGCGCGAGCTTCGTGCCGAGTCCGGGCCCGTAGAGGAGGTTGTCTCCGAGCACGAGGGCGACCTTGTCGTCGCCGATGAAATCCGCCCCGATCGTGAAGGCCTGCGCGAGACCGTCGGGGGAGGGCTGCTGAGCGAACGAGATCGACACACCGAACTGCGAGCCGTCGCCGAGGAGCCGCTCGAAGTGCGTCGCATCGTGCGGCGTCGTGATGACGAGGATGTCCCGGATGCCGGCGAGCATGAGCGTCGACAGCGGGTAGTAGACCATCGGCTTGTCGTAGATCGGGACGAGCTGCTTGGAGACGCCGAGGGTGATCGGATGCAGCCGCGTGCCCGATCCGCCGGCGAGGATGATGCCCTTCACCCCCCAATCGTTTCACAGGCGCTCGTTCCCCCGGGGCGTGCGGCGACGTGCGGCTCCGCGCGAGCCGCGCGGGCCGCACGGGCCGCGCGGGCGCCCGTTGCTAGCATTGTCGAGCCTCCCCGCCCGCACGCCGATTGGCATCGCCACGTGACCGACCAGTCCCCCCGCACCCGCATACGCTGGGTGCCCGCCGTCTGGGCCGCGCTCTCGGTCGTGCTCACCGGGCTTATCGCCGCCGCTCGCGTGCTCGTCACGCCGCGCTTCTACTTCGCCGACGACTCCGAGGTCGGCGCGTTCGGGCAGTGGTGGCAGCTCGGAGACCGGCTGCTCAGCGGTCGCCTGCCGATCCTGGATCCGCACGCGTGGCAGGCGGGCAACTACTTCGCCGAGGGCCAGTGGGGGCTGCTCAACCCCGTGACCTGGCTCATCGCGGTGACCGCCCGCTGGGCCGAGAACCCGGTCGTCCACGTCACGATCGTGAAGATCGCGTTCCTCATGCTGATGGCGGGCGGCGTGTACCTGCTCTCGCGCTCGTTCGGCGCGAGTGCACCCTGGGCCGCCGTGGCGGGCGTGCTGGTGCCGCTCGGCGGGTTCACGGTCTACATGGACGCCGCTTCGTGGGCGACGGGCTTGTTCAACGCGGCCGTCCTGCCGTGGGTGTGGTGGGGGCTGCGGCGATCCGTCGAGTCCCTTCGCTCGCCGCTTCCGTACCTGATCTCGAGCTACGCGCTCATCACGTTCGGCTATGTGTTCGGGGTCCTCATCCTCGTCGTGGTCCTCGTCGAGAGTCTCGTGCGCGCCATCGTCGCGCGCGACGGCGCGCGCACGATCCGGACGCTCCTGGCGTCCGCATGGGGCGCCCTCCTCACGATCGCGGTCTACCTGCCCGGTGTGCTCACCGCACCCGTCACCGAGCGCGGGCGCTTCGAGGTTCTCAACACGCGCTTCCTGAACGCGGATCTCAGCGACCTCCTGTCGGCGGCGTCGCCGACGGCCACGGCATCCGTCGGCTCGTGGTGGGGTCCCGAGACCGCGGCGCCGCTCGTGTATGTCGCGTGGCTGCTGCCGCTCATCCCGCTGTTCCTGCCCATGCCGCGCGACGCGGTGCGCCGGTGCATCCCGCTCCTGGTGCTCCTCGCACTCACGACGGTCGTCGTCATCGGGCCGAGTGAGATCGGCGCGCTCCGCTGGCCGGTCCGCTTCATGCCCTACGTGTGCCTCACGGCAGGCGTCCTGCTCGCCGTCATGGCGACCCACGCCTTCCCCGCCCTGGTCACACGCCGCCGCGTGGCATGGTCGCTGCTCGTCCTGCTGATCGCCACCGCCATCACATATGGCAACACGCCGGGCCGATGGCGTCCGCTCGCGCTCGTGATGGTCATCCAGGCGATCGCGTTCGTCGCGATCGCGTACATCGCGCGCACACGGCGCATCCGGCGAGACGGCCGGCGTACCGGCCTCACCGCCGCCGTGGCCATCGCGGTGTCGGGGCTGCTGATCATCCCGCAGCTGGCGGTGTTCCCGTCCACGCCGCTTCCGAAGTTCGGGGTGCCGGACAGCGTCGCGCGCATGCAGTCGGTCCTTCCCGACTCGCCCGATGACGGGATCGTCGTCGGCGACATCTACGCGGACGGCGGTCTGGAGGCGAGCTTCGACGAGCGCCTCATGGGAAACCTCTGGTATCTGAGCCCCACGCGCGTGAGCAGCCTCTACACGGTCCTGCCGTACTCGACGTTCTCGAAGGACCTCTGCATGGACCTGCGCGGTGCGACGTGCGAGGACGCGCTCGACACGCTGTGGACCCGGGATCCCGACACCGGGCTTCCGGTCGCCGACCTCATGGGCGTGAGCACGATCCTCGCCATCAAGGCCACCTTCCCCGAGGCTCCCGCTCCGCCCGACGGATGGCGCCTCGTGGCGGAGGGCGAGTACACGTGGCTCTTCGAGCGCGATGACCAGGTTCCCGGAGCCGGCGGGGTCGCGTGGACGGGGCGCGGGACATCCGTCACCGTCGTCGAGAGCTCCGAGACCGCAGTGTCGATCCGCGTCGACGAGGTCGGCTCCGACGCGCGCGTCGTGCTGGGGCGGCTCGACTACCCGGGGTACGTCATCGACGGCGCCGAACACGCGGATCCCGTCCGGGATTGGCTCCTCACGGTCGACACGTCCGGCGCCGAGCCGGGAGACGTCGTCACGGTCTCGTTCCGCCCGCCCGGCCTGCCGCTCATGATCGCGGCTCTCGCACTGTGTGCGGTGATCCTGGTCGGCTGGCCCATCCTGCAGCGCCGGTGGCGCCGACGGACCGAGTCGGCGCCCGCCCGCGAAGGGCTCAGCGAGGAGCAGCCCGTCCCAGCAGCTGCGCCTGATACACGCGACTGAGCCCCTCGGGCAGTGTCGTGCGGACGAGGCCGTCGAGGTCGGTCCACACCTCCGAGCGGATGCGCAGATCGAGCGCTTGCCCGCGCGCGTCGCCCCCGCCTAGCACGATCGGCCCCCGTCGGCGGCGGAGGCGCGTGAGCTCCGAGAGCAGCGCACCGATCGACACCGCGCGCATCGCGCCGATGAGCTTCGTGACGGTCGTCCCGGCGGGGCGGCCCGCGACGCGGCGCATCCCGGCGTCGACGACAGCGGCGCAGTCGTCCTCGTAGATGTAGTCGCGCAGCGTGTCGAGCGGCACGTACACCGAGGTCGGCTGCCCGCTGAGATGGCCCCTCACGAGCGCCGAGATGAGGCCCTGCGGCTTGGAGAGATCCTGGCCCGCACCGTACAGGTTCGTGATGCGGCCGATGAAGGACCGCCACTGACCGCTCTCGGTCGCGTCGCGGAGAGCCGCCTCCATGTGCAGCTTGGTGTCGCCGTAGGCGCTCAGCGGCGCGACCGGAGTCGACTCCGTGAACGGCGGCGTGCCGGAACCCGCGTACGCGCCGCCGACCGACGACGCGAGGAAGAACGCGAGGCGCGACCGCACGTCGGACGGCGCGGTGAGGAACACCTCGAGGACGCGATCGAACACGGATGCCTCGACCGCCAGCTGCTCCCGCGGCGTCGAGGTCACGCCGCGGCCCGCGCACCAGTAGACCTCGAGGCGCGAATCGGATGCGGCGAATTCCGGCAGCGCGGCTGCGATCGCCTCGACGGTGCCATCGGGGTCGCTCCAGGGGAGGGGCACTGCGAACGCCTCGTCGGGTCGTGCTCGCTCCACCGCCCGCCCGAGGAGGCCCCGACCGATGATCCAGCGCCGGGCGAGGGTCATCGCCGGTCGACCGCCGAGGGCTCGGGCGGGTCGGCATGCCCGAGGGGCCCGCTCGCCGGATCGCGCACGATGAGGTAGGCGGGCTTGCCGAGCGCTGTGCTCACGGCCACTCCGAGGTACTCCGCGATGATCCCGAGCGACACGAGGATCACGCCGGTCCCCACCGCAGTGAGAACCATCTGCGACGTCCAGCCCTCGGGGATGTCGCCCGACACGAACCGCGCGATCGTGAGGTAGAGCGCGAACAGGAGGCCGCCCACGAAGAAGAGCACGCCGGCGGCGGTCACCAGGCGCAGACCCCGTGTTCCCGATGTGAGCACCATGCGCCAGAAGTGGCCGAACAGGCGTCGGTAGGAGTAGCCGGACGGGCGGTCGCCTTCGGCGCGGAGGGTGATCGGCGCGGTCACGACGCGGCTCGCCACCCAGGACAGGGCGACGTCCAGATACACACCCGTGCCCGCATACGCGGCGACGCTGCGCCCGATCTCGCCGAGGACGAGGCGGAAGCTGTTGAAGTGCGAGGCGGGTCCCCCGCCGAGCAGCGACTCGAGCGTGCGCTTCGACGCCTTGGACGCGGTGTTGCGCACGAAGCCGTGGGGAGCCCGGTTCACGGGGTCGGCGTAGACGAGGTCGGCGCGGTCGGCGAGAGCCTGGTCGAGCAGCACCCGGATCTGCGCCGGGTCGTGCTGGCCGTCCTCGTCGATCGTGGCGATCCACTCGCCACCCGAGCTCGCCATCCCGGCGAGCGTCGCGGCGTGCTGTCCGAAGTTCCGGCTGAGCCAGACGGGCTTGATCCACGGGTTCTCAGCGGCGAGTTCCCGGATCACGCGGGCCGAGTCGTCGGGGCCGCGATCGTACGCGAGCACCACCTCGTCCACGCGCGCGGTGTGACCTGCCGCGGTGACGAACGCCGACGTGAGCGGCCGGATCTCCTCGATGACGCCGCGCAGGGTGCGCTCACCCTGGTACACCGGGATCACGATGCTGATCCGGTGGACGTACGCCTCTGCGTCGGTCACCGCATTCTCCTCTCGAGCAGACGATACGACAGGCGACGGGCGCGAGCCATCGCGGCGGCCCGCAGGTCGCCGACTCGCACATCGGTTGCCGACAGAACCTCCGGATGCTCCGCCCGCAGCCACGCATGGAAGGCTCGTGCCTGGCCCGACTGCTCGCGCACGAGGGCGACGCTCCACTGCGTCGCGCTCATCCGGAAGGTCGCGCCGACCTCGGGGTCGGGGACGAAATCGCCCCGCAGGAGCACACGCGAGTACGTCGCCTGGTCGATCAGATACGGGAAGCGGTCGAACCATCCGCCGGTCTCGACGAGCGCATCCCGCCGCATCATGACGGACGCGGGCTCGCCGAACAGGTTGGAGCCGGCGCGCACCGCCTTGCGGACGGCCTCGCGCCCCGGCATCCGCTTCTCGAGGCCTCTCAGGCCCCACCCGGCCATCAGGGTGCGGCCGTCAGCGTCGACCACGTCCCGACGGCATGCGGTCAAGACCGCACCCGTGGACCGGAGGAGCTCGAGCTGTCGGGCGAGCACTCCGGCCCGCAGCACGTCGTCTCCGCACACGAGCTTGATGAACTCGCCGGTCGCGGCCTCGGTGACTCGATTCCAGTTGCGTCCGGCGCCGCCGCCGGCCGAAGTGTCGAGCAGTGTGACGCGCGGGTCGTCGGCGAAGCCGCGCATGACCTCGGCGGTGTCGTCGGATGACGCGTGGTCGGCGACGATGAGCTCGAGCCCGTCCACACGCTGCTCGAGCACCGACTCGAGCGTCTCAGCGAGGGTGCGGCCGTTGTTGTAGGCCGGGACGACGACGCTGAGGACGGGGACGGTCACGATTCGAGGCTCCTTCCGCGCGGCCGTCGGCTCCGACAGGCGGAAGCTGGTCCGCGGGCGATGGCAGAATGCCAACGGTCGAGCCTAACGCACCCCTCTCAGAGCGGTCCGGGAGGCGTACAGGAAGCGCCGCGTGAGCGCGTGTATCGTTGGCCCGATGCGCAATCTGGTCGTGGCGATCTCGCGGCGCCCCGAGGTCCGGTACCTCGTCTTCGGCGGCCTGAACACCGCGTTCTCGTACGGCCTGTACGCCGTCTCACTGCTCGCGCTCGACGCGTGGGGCGTGCCCGCAGACTTCGCCATCGCGATCACGTTCAGCTGGGTCGTCTCGAACCTGACGTCGTTCCTGCTCCAGCGCCACTTCGTGTTCCGCGGCACCGGACACCCGATCCGCGAGTTCATCAAGTTCACGTCGGTGACGCTCGGCTCGTTCATCGCCAACCTCGTCCTGAGCTGGTTCTCCGCCCAGGTGCTCGGCTTCGACAGTGCTGCCGAGAAGCTCATCAGCCAGCTGATCGTCACGGCGTTCCTCGTCGTCGTGACATACGTGCTCCACAAGACCTTCTCGTTCCGCAAGGCCGGCGCGGCGCCGTCGGGCATGGTCGCGGTCGAGGAGGAGTCCGACGTCGACGACCAGGCGCCCGCGCACGATCGTCGCTGATCGACGATCGCCCCGCCGGCTCTCAGGAAGGGCCGGGGTCGGTCGGTAAGCTTGATGGCACGCGGCGGCCCCTCGTGCCTGCCGCATCTCCGCGTCTAGGACCCGCACGAGCGCCCGAGCGAAATCAGAAAGCACCCCATCGCATGGATCTCCTCATCGTCGGCTCCGGCTTCTTCGGCCTCACGATCGCAGAGCGGGCCGCGGCGTCCGGCCGCAAGGTCACCGTCATCGAACGCCGCCCGCACATCGGCGGCAACGCGTACAGCGAGGACGACCCGGCGACCGGCATCGAGGTCCACAAGTACGGGGCCCACCTCTTCCACACCTCGAACCCGAGCGTGTGGGAGTACGTCAACCGCTTCACGACGTTCACGGACTACGTCCACCGCGTCTACACGAACCACAAGGGCGTGGTGTACCCGCTGCCGATCAACCTCGGCACGATCAACCAGTTCTTCCAGGCGGCATACTCGCCCGATGAGGCCCGCGCGCTCGTGCACGAGCAAGCGGGGGAGTTCGACGCGAAGACGGCGGCGAACCTCGAGGAGAAGGGCATCGCCCTCATCGGCCGCCCGCTGTATGAGGCGTTCATCCGCGACTACACCGCGAAGCAGTGGCAGACCGACCCCAAGGAGCTTCCGGCTGAGGTCATCAGCCGCCTTCCGGTGCGCTACAACTACGACAACCGCTACTTCAACGACACGTGGGAGGGCTTGCCCACGGACGGCTACACCGCGTGGCTCGAGCGCATGGCGGATCATCCCCGCATCGAGGTGAAGCTCGGCACCGACTTCTTCGATGAGTCGCAGCCTCTCAACAAGAAGGCGACGGTGGGGCAGGTGCCGATCGTCTACACGGGGCCGATCGACCGCTACTTCGACTACACGGAGGGTGCTCTGTCGTGGCGCACACTCGACTTCGAGCGCGAGGTGCTCGACGTCGGCGACTTCCAAGGCACGTCGGTCATGAACTACGCGGATGCCGACGTCCCGTACACGCGCATCCACGAGTTCAAGCACTTCCACCCCGAGCGCGCCGACCGCTACCCGAATGACAAGACGGTCATCATGCGCGAGTTCTCCCGGTTCGCCTCTCGCGAGGACGAGCCGTACTATCCGGTGAACACCCCCGAGGACCGGGCCGGGCTGCTGGCGTACCGCGAGCTCGCGAAGGGCGAGAAGGACGTGCACTTCGGCGGCCGGCTCGGCACGTACCAGTACCTCGACATGCACATGGCGATCGGCTCGGCGCTGTCGATGTGGAACAATCAGCTCGCGTGACCACGCGCCCCTAGGATCGTTCGCGTGACCACTGCAGCCGTCGGCGCGCCCGGCTCTCCGCGGCGTTACCTGCACTCCCTGTGGCTGCTGTCGGCGCGAGACCTGCGCGTTCGGTACGCGACCAGCATCCTCGGCTATGTGTGGTCGATCCTCGATCCGCTCCTGATGAGCGCGATCTACTGGTTCGTCTTCACCCAGGTCTTCCAGCGAACGGTCGGGCACGACCCGTACATCGTGTTCCTGGTCACTGCGTTGCTGCCGTGGGTGTGGTTCAACATCTCCGTCTCCGACTTCACCCGCGCGTTCAGCAAGGACGCCCGGCTCGTCCGCTCGACGGCCATCCCGCGGACCATCTGGGTCAACCGGATCATCCTCAGCAAGGGGCTCGAGTTCCTCTTCTCCCTTCCTGTGCTGGCGATGTTCGTCGTCATCGCGCAGTTCTCCGAGACGCCCGTGCAGCTCAACGGGGGACTGCTGTGGATCCCGGTCGCCGTCGTGCTGCAGACGGCCCTCCTCGTCGGGTTGGGACTGATCGTCGCGCCCTTGTGCACCCTGTACTCGGACCTCGAGCGGGCCACGAAGCTCATCCTGCGCGTGCTCTTCTACGCATCACCCGTCATCTACAGCATCGAGGACCTGCCCGGCATCTTCCCGATGCTCGCCGTGTTCAACCCGCTGTCGGGCATCTTCACGCTGTACCGCGTCGGCTTCTTCCCCGAGGTGTGGGACACTCCTGCGGTCGTCGCCGCTGCGGTCATCTCGCTCGGCGTCCTCGCCCTCGGGGTGTTCTTCTTCCGTCGTCTCGAGCGTCCCGTGCTGAAGGAGCTGTGATGCCCGACACCGCCGTTGCAAGCACCTTGGCCATCCGGGCGCATGGCCTCGGGATCAGATTCCGCCGCAACCGGCGCGGGCGTCGCAACTTCAAGGACCTTCTCGCGGACTCCGGCCGCCGTGCGCGTCCGGGCGAGTTCTGGGCCCTTCGCGACGTCACGTTCGATGTGCGCGCGGGCGAGGCGATCGGCGTCGTCGGGGGCAACGGCCAGGGCAAGTCCACCCTCCTGAAGCTCGTCGCCGGCGTCCTGCTCCCCGACGAGGGGGATGTGCGCGTGCACGGCGACGTCGCGCCGCTCATCGAGATCACGGGGGGCTTCGTCGGCGAGCTGACCGTGCGCGAGAACGTGCGGCTCACCGCGGGGCTCCACGGAATGTCCCGCGCGGAGGTGGAGCGCCGCTTCGATGAGATCATCCGGTTCGCCGAGCTCGACGGATTCCTCGACACGCCGTACAAGCACCTCTCGAACGGCATGAAGGTTCGCCTCGCGTTCGCCGTCGTCTCGCAGCTCGAAGCACCTATCCTGCTCGTCGACGAGGTGCTCGCGGTCGGTGACAGGGCGTTCCGCGAGAAGTGCTACCAGCGCATCGACGAGCTCCTCGCCGCCGGACGCACGCTCTTCTTCGTCTCGCACAACGAGAAGGACCTGCGCCGCTTCTGCACCCGCGGGCTGTACCTCGACAAGGGCCGCCTCGCGATGGACGCGACCATCGGCGAGGTGCTCGACCGCTACAACTCGGACTACGAAGCCGGCTGATCCGTCAGCGGCGCCATCGGCTTCCACGACGGATCCTTCGCGATCTCACGCCCGTCGCGAAGACCCCGGAAGAGGTTCGACGTGCCGCGGACGGTCCGCTCGACGAAGACGAGTCGGATGAGCTCCTTGCAGAACGTCATGAACGTGCCGAGACCGAAGAGCACCGGGTTGTAGACACCCAGCGCGCGGTAATACCGCTTGATGATCGCGCGGTTGCGCATGATGTAGTAGCGGTACGCGTTGCTCGACGCGTTGAGATGCCGGATGCCCATGTCCCACTGCTTGATCTCGCGCGTGCGGCGCAGCACGAACTCGTTCACGATCACCGACTGCGTCTTACGCGAGGCTAGCCAGCCGTAGAGCTGGTCGTCCCAGTAGATGAAGAACCGGGGGTCGGGCAGACCGATCTCGCGCACGACGTCGCGGTGGATGAACATGCCCTCGAAGCATCCGGAGTTCATCGGCTTGTACCCGCTCTCGTCGAACCCCGCAGGGGCGAACGGGATCGGGATGCCCATGCGCTCGGCGATGCGGTATTGCCAGTAGAACTCGCTGCCGTCGTAGTCGTAGCGCCGACCCTGGATGCTCTTGAATCGCGGCGCCCACTTGCCCATCTTCGCGAGTCCGTCGGGGATGACCTCGACGTCGTCGTCCATGAGCCAGATCCACGTCGAGCCCAGTTCGTACGCGATGCGCATGCCCTCGCTGAACCCGCCCGAGCCGCCTGTGTTGGTGTCGAGGCGGCGGTATACCAGCGCTGACGGCGCGAGCCGCTCGCGGAAGGCTTCGACGACCTCGCCCGTGTCGTCGACCGATGCGTTGTCGACGATCACGATGTGCCCGGGCTTGGGATCCATGCGTTCGATGCTCTCGAGCAGCCGCTTGAGCAAGCCGGAGCGGTTGTAGGTCACGATCGCGATCGTCGCCGTCGCCGGATCGAACGCTTCGGTGCTGGGGGTCGTCGGCGAGACCATCGTCACTTCGACTCCTCGAACGTCTTGCGCCACGCCTCGAGCGAGGTGAGCTCGTCCATCGCGGCGCGATAGCGCTTCGACAGCTCGGGCCACTGGCGGCGCAGGCGCGCGTGAAGGAGGACGGTGTCGAACAGCATCCGGCGGTACTTGCGGCGGTCCCTCGTATAGATGTTCTTGCCCGAGCCGTCAGCGGCGCTCACGAGCGCGCTGTCGAAGAGCGGCAGTCGCCACCAGTACGCGTCGCCCTTGCCGAATTCCACCTCCGGGGTGGAGAGGTTCTCGGGGCGCGGGGCGTGGATCCAGTGCGACACGAGCGTCGTGAGCGTGAACCACCGCAGCCGCAGCCCCTTCGGGCTGTCGAACGTGTGGCGGGGCATCCGCTTGAAGACCTGTCGGCCCTTGCGGGAGCGCATCGGGACGCCCGAGTCCTTGTGCACGACGGTCTCAGGGAAGTCCTTCGCGAGAGCACGCGCTTGCGGCATCGCCGTCGCGAGGCCTGCCCGCATGTGCTCGGGGCCGGAGAGGATGTCTCGGATGGCACGATGACGCAGCGCGACGGGGTAGTACTGCATCATCATCAGGTGCTTCAGGTCCATACGGCGGCTGTGGCGCAGAAGGGTGCCGCCTCGCGGGATCGATGAATGCAGGAGCCCTGCCACGATCCGGTTGCGCGCGTGGAAGTAGGCCTGCCAGTCGATCTGGTCGTCTTTGCCCACCCACGACACGTGCCACAGGGCGACGCCGGGCATCGACACGGTGGGAATGCCGTGGTCGCGGGCGCGCAGGCAGTACTCCGCGTCGTCCCACTTGATGAACGCGGGGAGCGGAAGTCCCGCCTTCCGCAGTGCTTCGACCGGGATGAGGCACATCCACCAGCCGTTGTAGTCGGCGTCGAGGCGCATGTGGAGCATGGGCGACTGCCGCAGGTTCGCCGCGCTGAAGTCGTGCGGCATCTTCTCCTGGTAGAGGGTGCGCCACATGAAGGGCACGTCGTCGACGACCTCCGCCCACGCGTGCAGCTTCGGGCGGTCGAGGAGGTCGAACATGTGCGCGCCGACGATCGTGGGGACGGTGGCGAAGAGTCCGAAGACGATGGAGCGGCGCACCGACTCGGGCTCGATGCGCACATCGTCGTCGAGCAGCTGGACGAACTCGCTCTCCGGACGCTCGAGCGTCTCGGCCATTGCGCGTGCGAAGCCGCCCGAGCCGCCGAGATTCGGCTGCGTCACGATCTGCAGGGTCTCACCCAGCGCGGCGGACACCTCGGGGAAGAGGTCCTCGGCGTCGACGCGACGGTCGCCCTGATCGATGACGAAGATGCGGTCGAGCAGCTCGAGCACCTCGGGCGAGTCGGCGAGGTTCTTGAGCGTCCAGATGCAGTAGTCGGGCTTGTTGTACGTCGTGATGCCGATCGACGCCTTGCCCTCGCGCATCGGCGGGGTCTCGGTCGTCCACTCAGCGCCGTTGAAGATCGCGGTGCTGTCGTCGGCGACGATGTCGAACCAGATCCAGCCGCCGTCGCTGTACTGGTCGAGCACGAGGTCGAACGTCGAGGTCGCCTCGCCCTCCACCTCGCGGGTCTCGAGCCGCTGACGCACGCCGGATCCGTTGGAGCGGTAGACGAGGATCGTCGCCGGGCCGCTTGTGCGGACGGTCAGCCGCACGTCGCGCACAGGTGTCCAGTGCTGCCAGTACGAGGCGGGGAAGGCGTTGAAGTACGTGCCGAACGACACACGCCGACCGGCGACGATGCGTGCCCGGTGGCGGTCGAGGACGTGCCCCAGCTGTGCGCGGTTCGAGACGCGGACGGGCTCCTCATCGATGACGGACCAGGTTTCGGGGTCGACGTAGAGGGGGAGGAGGTCGGGGTCGCGGTCGAGGGGGAAGACGACGTTCTGCAGGACGTGAGGCACCAAAGTCTCCGAGGTTGGCGGGGGCGCGAGTCGTCGAGCCGAGTGATGATCCTACCTTGCGCGATCGTGGGTTCCCTGCGTGCTCACAGCTCGCGCGGCAGCCCCGCGCCCTCGGCGACATCGTCGACCGGTCCCTCGCGGAAGCGCTCGCGCCACGACCGGGACTGCCCCGCGCGCACGGCGCACAGGACGAGCATCAGCCACCCGAAGCCGAAGAGGGTGAAGCTCTCGAAGATCGAGTCGACGAGCAGCGTCACGAGGATCAGGGGAGTCCACGCGAAGACGACCGCGCGCCGCTCGCTCGCGTCGAGCCACGAGCGCACGAGAGCGGCGCCGGCGAGCCCTGCGAACAGCACGAGCCCGACCCACCCGAGCTGCAGGAGCACGTCGAAGTACGCGTTGAGGGCGCTCGCGTGGTTCTGCTGCAGCCAGTAGTTGAGTCCGTTGAAGGGGAACTCGCTCTGCACCCACGGCCCGAACCAGCCCCAGCCCTGCACGGGGCGGAACCGCACGTAGCCGATGATGTCGACCCACAGCTCGGTGCGCATCGCGAGGTCGGTGCGCGCGCCGAGGAGCGAGATGATCGGACCGCGCGCGATGTACGCGACCGCGAGCCCGAGCACCACCACGACCGCGATCGTCGCCTGCAGGGGGGAGCGACGCTCCGGCCGCGTGTGCCGCACGAGTGCGAGCACGCCTGCCGCCAGCCCGACCGCGGCGGCGAGCACGACGACCGTGGGGGAGTCGCTCAGCGCGGCGAGGACGCCCCCGAGAACGACGGAGTACAGCGAGAGTCCGGGACGGACGGACTGCGTGCGGTACTCGATGAGGAACGTGATCAGCGCGATCACCGCGACGAAGCCGAGCGCGTTCCGCGTCCCGAAGATGCCCTGGATGGGGCCGAAGGACGCGATGCTGCCCTGCACCCCGAGGAATTCGAGGGGCGTGTCGATGAGGATGCCCGAGAGGATCTCGATGCCGAGCGAGATCGAAAGCAGCATCCGCAGCACGTCACCGAGTGCTCGCGCGGTCTGCAGGGTGTCGCGGACGTGCCCGATCACGACCGCGAGGAACGCGACGGCGAGCGTGTAGAGCCAGCTCGAGAACGACATCGTCGGATCGGAGCTCCAGAACACGCTCGCGACCATCCACGCCAGCAGCACGAGAAGGGTCGTCGGAACGAGGCGCAGGAACGAGATCTCGCGACGGCGGCTGATGAGCACCCCGGCCCCGATGACGCACAGTGCGGCGACGATCGTCGCATACGTCACACCGCCGGCGACGCGCTCGATGGCGAAGGCCGCGAACACGGTTCCCAGCACCGCGAACGTGTAGGCACGGGCGAACTCGGCGGATGCCAGGAGCGCGCCGAGCCACGTGGGGGCGCTCCGGCGCGGTGCGTCGCTCACGGCACCTGCTTGGTCGGCTCGCCCCGCTCGATCGCGAGCGACTGCTCCGCAGGCCCTACGCCGATGTGGGGCGCCTGCTTGATCTTGGCGCCGAGCATCACGAGGAACAGCCATCCCCACAGCAGGAGGGGCGTGGACTCGGCCAGCCCCTGCACGAGCAGGATCGCGCCGACGAGCGTGGGCAGCAGCGACAGCGGCGAGTACGGGCGATCGGCGCGCAGGTCCCAACGCGGGCGGTCCACGGCGAAGAACCATGAGCGCCAGACGAAGGCGAAGAAGGTGATCGCGATGAGCACGACGCCCACCATGCCGAGCTGCAGATAGACGTCGAGCCACATGTTGTGCGCCTGCATCACCGTCTGCCCATGGTCGACGATCCACCCGTCGAACGCGGGCTCGGAGGGGATCCACGGTGTCGCGTAGCCCCACCCTGCGATCGGGCGTTCCGCGGCGCGTTCGAGGACCGCCTGCCAGATCGCCTCACGCCCCGTCAGGTCGGAGCTGCGCCCGAGCGCTTCGAAGATGCGGTCGCGCAGGAGCCACAGCGCGAGCGCGCTGCCGAGCCCGATCGCGGCGTAGGCGACGTAGTACTTGGTGCGCTCGCCGGGGCGCTTGGCGGTGCGCATGAGCAGGACGGTCGCGAGAACGAGCGCGACGGCGCCCGCGGCGACGTACGCGGTCGCGGAGGATGCGCGCACGAAGAGGTACGCGGAGACCCCGATCCAGATCCACAGCATGACCTTGCGGGGCGCGCCGGACGCGAGGCGGATGGCGAAGACGATGATCGCCAGCAGGGCGATGGGGCCGAGCAGATTGGCGTTGCCCATGATGCCCTGGATGCGGCCGCCGTCGAAGAGGTTGTCGCGCGACCAGTAGACGATCGGGTCGTCGGCCGGCTCGGACGGGATGACGAAGCGCGGAAGGATCGGGCGGCCGATGAAGACCGAGACCCACAGCTCGAACAGCAGCGAGAGCGAGATGACCCACTTGAGTGCGGACGCGATCGCGCGCACGAGCTCTCTCCACGTGAGCATCGCGCCGACGAACAGGGCCTGGAACGTCGTGATCGCGAGCAGGAGCCACGTGATCGCGGATGCCGCGGGCCAGGCCGACCACGCGATCGACAGGGCCGCCCACAGCACGTACCCCGTCGCGTACCACGGGAGGCGGCGCCACTGATACGCCGGCCGCACGAGCACCCAGATGACGAGCGACACTCCGGCCGCGACGATCGTGAGGGCGGCGGCCGTCTCGGTGCCGAAGGCGTTGACCCATGCCACGCCGGAGAGGGCCATGAACAGCACCAGGATGCACCAGCCCCGCAGCAGGTGGTGCCTCGTCTTCTCCCGCGGCGGCGCTACCGGCGGGGCCGACGCCGGATGCTTCGTGTGGATGGCCATCGCGCACTCAGGCTACCGCGCGGAACGCCCCGATCTAGGCTGGAGGCGTGCTGCTCCCACTGTCGAACCTGCCTCGCGACTACGCCTGGGGGTCGACGACGCTCATCGCAGAGCTTGAGGGGCGTGAGCCGACGGGTGCGCGCGAGGCCGAGGTGTGGTTCGGGGACCACCCCGGGTGCCCCGCGAAGACGCCCGACGGCCGCACCCTCGATCGGTGGCTGCGCGAGGAGGGGGCTGCATCCGGAGCCCCCGACTGTCTGCCGTACCTGCTCAAGGTCCTCGCGGCGGCTTCGCCGCTGTCGATCCAGTCGCATCCGTCCAAGGCGCAGGCGCATGCGGGGTTCGAGCGCGAAGAGGCGGCGGGCGTGCCCGTCGACGCCCCGCACCGCGTCTTCCGCGACGACAACCACAAGCCCGAGCTCATCGTCGCCGTGAGCGACACGTTCACGGCGCTCGCGGGCGTGCGCGACCTCGCCGCGACCCGCAGGCTCCTCGCAGAGCTGGGTGAGGCGGGTCGCGCGATCTCGCAGCGGCTGGAGGGCGATTCGGATGCGGCGGCCGTCCGCGACACGATCGCATGGCTGCTCTCGGGCGAGGCGAGCGCGGAGGTCGAGGCGGTGGTGGCCGCGGCATCCGTCACCGCGTCCGACGAGTTCGCGGGGGAGCTCGGCTTCATCCGCCGCTTCGGTGCAGAGTTCCCCGGCGACCCCGGACTCGTGGTCGCGCTCCTCATGAACCTCGTCACCCTGCGGCGCGGGGAGGCGCTGTTCGTCGACGCGGGCGTGCTCCACGCCTACGTCGAGGGCCTCGGCGTCGAGGTCATGGCCGCGAGCGACAACGTCCTGCGCGGCGGCCTCACCCCCAAGCACATCGACGTCCCGGGCCTCCTCGAGGTGCTCGACCCCACGCCGGGACCCGCACCCGTGCTCGAGCCGCGAGCGGTGGGATCCGGCGTCGACCTGTACGCCCCCGGCGTGCCGGACTTCGCGCTCGTGCGGGCGCGCGTCGCGAACGGGGCGGATGCCTCGGTCGCGCTGCGCGGGACGGCGATCGCGCTGGCGGTGGCCGGACCCGTGACCGTCGCCGACCCGGCGACGGGCGACAGCGTCATCCTCGACGCGGGTCGCGCGGTGCTCGCGGCGGGGGTCGATCGGCTCGTGCTGTCGGGCTCGGGCGAGGTCTTCATCGCGGAACCGGGGGAGTGACCAGCCGTGTCGCGGGTGCGTAGACGGACTCCGTATCACAATCGTGACACGCCGTCGGCGCGTCCCTAAGGTTCATCCAGCGGTTGAGGCTTTACGATTGCCGACTTGACCGCCGCGAACTACACCGGTGTAATTACAACCATCACGCAACAGCGTGTGTGGGGGGAAACACAGGGTGGAGAACGAGATGACGGGGGCTTCGCAGTACCGTTCCGGCGTTCCCGACAATTGGTTCGTCGATCCGGTCCAGCTAGGTGTTCCGGGGGTGCGTCGGCCCGTCGAGGGCGACGACGACAATCCTCTGGCCTGGCAGACCGATGCGCTGTGCGCGCAGACCGACCCGGAGGCCTTCTTTCCTGAGAAGGGCGGGTCGACTCGTGACGCCAAGCGCATCTGCGCGTCATGCGAGGTGCGTTCCGAGTGCCTCGAGTACGCGCTGCAGAACGACGAGCGCTTCGGGATCTGGGGCGGGCTGAGCGAGCGCGAGCGGCGCAAGCTCAAGCGCCGCGCAGGCTGAAGAGGGTCACGGGC
>Ga0180217_1000762_pt1 | contig 43641 bp, 45 predicted proteins | sample eDN3rd37CBELigOP_FD_128521 | JGI IMG/M metagenome (GOLD analysis project Ga0180217, IMG submission 128521) | Enriched Organic Plus compost microbial communities from Emeryville, California, USA - eDNA 3rd pass 37_C BE-Lig OP (version 2) (version 2) ...
CGCATCGGCGTCACGCCCGGACCGCACGCGCAGATCCTCGAAGCCGTGAAGCCCATCGCGGCCAAGAAGGGCCTCGATATCAAGATCGTCGAGTTCTCGGACTACGTGGTGCCGAACGAGGCGCTCTCCTCGGGCGAGCTGGAGGCGAATTCCTTCCAGCACCAGCCCTACCTGGACAACCAGAAGGAAACGCGCGGCTACAAGATCGAGACCGTCGCGACGACCGTGAACTTCCCGATCGGGATCTATTCCAAGAAGCACAAGGCCTTCGACGCGCTGCCGGACGGCGCGAGCATCGCGATTCCGAACGACCCGACCAATGGCGGCCGCGCCCTTCTGCTGCTGCAGGACAAGGGTCTGCTCAAGCTGAAGGAAGGCGTCGGCTTCAAGCCCACGATCCTCGACATCACCGAGAACAAGAAGAACCTGAAGTTCACCGAGATCGATGCCGCGCAGGCCCCGCGCGTGCTCGATGACGTGGACGCCGCCGTCATCAACACGAACTACGCCACGCAGGCCGGTCTCGATCCGGTGAAGGATGCCCTCACCCGCGAGAACCCGAAGGGCCCATATGTGAACATCATCGCCGTGCGCAGCGAGGACAAGGACAAGCCCTGGGTGAAGGCCCTGGTCGAGTCCTATCACTCGCCCGAGGTGAAGGCGTTCGTGGAGAAGACGTTCAAGGGCGCCGTTCTCACGAGCTGGTAACCCGGACGCTCCGTTCCGTACTGCCACAGGCCGGGCTCATGCCCGGCCTTTTCTGTTTGCGAGGCGGCCTCTGGCAAAGCGGCAGCTTGACAGAAAAGCCGGCTAACCTCCTTCATGTCATCGTCGTTGATGAAGAGGAGACGGGACGAAGCGCCCGCTCTATCAGGAGGAAACCATGCGCCCCTCACTTGCCGGTCTGGCTCTGGCCGTCTCGGTCTGCGCGGCCCCTTTCGCGGCCCAGGCCCAGGAACAGCTTACGATCTATTGCTCGATCCTCGAGGAGCAGTGCCGCGTCGGCGTCGCCGCCTTCGAGAAGGCGTCGGGCATCAAGGTGACGATGGTGCGCAAGAGCACCGGCGAAACCCTGGCCCAGATCCGCGCCGAAGCCTCCAACCCGCGCGCCGACGTGTGGTGGGGCGGTCCCGGCGATTCCCACATCCAGGCGGCCGAGGAAGGCCTCACCGTCGCCTACAAGTCCCCCGTGGCGTCGGAGCTTTATGACTGGGCGCAGCGCTTCACCGAGCAGTCGGGCCATCGCGCGTCCGCGACGTATCTCGGCGCGCTCGGCATCGGCTACAACACCGAGGTTCTCAAGAGCCGCGGCCTGGAAGAGCCGAAATGCTGGGCCGACCTGCTCGACCCGAAATACAAGGACGAAGTGCAGGTCTCGGACCCGAACTCCTCCGGCACGGCCTATGTCTTCCTGGCCTCCCTCGTCCAGCTCATGGGCGAGGACAAGGCCTTCGACTACATGAAGAGCCTGCACAAGAACATCAATCAGTATACCAAGTCGGGCGCCGCGCCGGTCAAGGCCGTGGCGCTGGGCGAGACTGCCATCGGCATCGCCTTCATGCACGACATGGTGACGATGATCGTCGACGGCGCTCCGGTGAAGACGGTCGCCCCTTGCGAGGGAACGGGCTACGAGATCGGCTCCGTTTCCATCGTCAAGGGCAAGAACCAGGACGCGGCGAAGAAGTTCGTGGACTGGGCCCTCTCGGCCGAGGCGCAGAAGCTCGTGGGCGCGGACCAGAAGATCTATTCGATCCCGTCCAACAAGAACGCGCCCATCTCGGAGAAGGCGCCGAAGCTTTCGGAGATGAAGCTGATCAACTACGACACGGTCAAATACGGCTCCGTGGCCGAGCGCACGCGTCTGCTCAAGAAGTGGGACGCGGAAGTGAAGTCTGCTCCAAAATAGGCGACCGCTCCAACGCTTTCGTCTCTCTAAAGGCCGGGCCCATGCCCGGCCTTTTTCCTGTGCCCGACGCTATTTCTGCCGCGGCTCCTTCAGGCGCTCGCCCGCCTCGGCCCAGAGCCCGGCCCGCTTGGCCGTCACAGCTCTGAGCAGCGTCCATGCGGCATTGCGGATCTCATCCTGCACGTCGGGATCGCGGTCGAGTTCCTCATGGCTGGTGGCGTAGGGCTTCCAGTAGCCGATATAGCGGTCGAGTTCGGCGAGATTGCCGGCGGGCTGAAGATCCATGGCGCGCAGCCAGTCTGAGAGAGAGCGGCGCACGCCCTCCGCGCCCTCCGCGTCGCCATGGACGACGACCGAGAACAGCCGGCCCGAGAGATGCTTGGGATAGTCCCATCCGTTCAGCTCCAGCGCCTTGGCTTCCTTCACCGTCTTCCCGTGAGTGGCGGTGGGATCGGGGTTGCCGCCATCGGCGCAGATGAGGCGATCCATCATCAGCTTCAACGGCGACGAGACCTGGTACCAGTTCACAGGGGTGATGATCATGACGCCGTGAGCCTCCACCCATTTCGGGTAGATCTCGTTCATCCAGTCATGCGTCTGCCCGAGCGAGTAGTTGGGATAGCAGGAGCATGGCCAATGGCAGAGCGTCGCGGCCGTCGAGAAGCAGGTCTTGCAGGGATGGATGTGGCGCCCGTATTCGGACGCGAGACGGCTGAGATCCAGAACCTCGACCGCCACGTTCTCGGCGCTCGCGATCACCTGCCTCGCGATCTCCACGAGCCTGTAGGTCTTCGACATCTCTCCCGGGCAGGTATGCTCGCTGCGTGACGCGGACGAGATGAGAAGGAAGCGGGCGGGTCCCTGGGGATCCTCATGCCGCTTCTGTGCGAGGTCGATGGCCTCCTTCGCCGCCAGCCAGTCGACCGCGAGATCGTAATCCGGATCGGCGAAGCCCGGACCGGCTTTTCGCGTCCTGGGACTTTTGCGATGATGGCTGTAGGCGTCCCAAGCCGCATCGGCGATGCGCTGCAGCTCCTGCCCCAGAGGCTCGAAGGCCGGATCCTGGAAAGGCTGCAGGAAGCGCCGACGAAATTCGGCCTCGTCGAGCGTGGGGTCAGGGGTGCCTGTTCTCGCTTCGGGAATGGACAAGGGGCGCTCCCGTTCCTAAATCGCATCGGTGCCAAGCGGCGCAACGCCGGCTTGAGCATGGAAGTTCCCCCTGGGTCCCCAACCCAGGGCTTGTTTGTTGCGCGTGAACCCTACCTCGCCCCCTCTTCAGGAGCCGTCGATGCCAGCCTCCCCGCCCTTTCGCTTGAATGATGGAAATACGATGCCGCAGCTTGGCTATGGCGTCTGGCGCGTCTCGAACGACGAGGCGGTGGCCTGCGTCGCGGAGGCCATCAAGGCCGGCTACCGCTCCATCGACACGGCCGCGATCTACGAAAACGAGGAAGGCGTGGGCCGGGCCATCGCAGCGGCCGACGTGCCGCGCAGCGACCTCTTCATCACCACCAAGCTGTGGAACGACAAGCGCAGCTACGACGGCGCCCTCACCGCCTTCGACGAGAGCCTGAAGCGCTTGAGGCTCGACTATGTCGACCTTTACCTCATCCATTGGCCGGGCGTCAGCGGCGAGGGCTATGTCAATGCATGGCGCGCGCTCGTCCGTCTGAAGGAGGAAGGCCGTGTGAAATCCATCGGCGTGTCCAACTTCATGATTCCGCATCTTCAGCGCCTGATCGACGTGACGGGCATCGTTCCCACCGTGAACCAGATCGAGCTGCATCCCCGCTTCCAGCAGAAGGAGCTGCGCGCCTTCCATGCGCAGCACGACATCGCGACGGAATCCTGGGGTCCGCTCGGACAGGGCAGCCTCGTTGCCGACGAGAAGCTCGCCGCCATCGGACGCAAATACGGCAAGACACCCGCTCAGGTGATCCTGCGCTGGCACCTGGACAACGGATTCATCGTCATTCCGAAATCCGTCACGCCGTCGCGCATCCGCGAGAACATCGACGTGTTCGATTTCACGCTCGACGCGGACGACATGCGCATCATCGAGGCGATGGATTCCAGAAGCGGCCGCGTCGGCCCCGACCCCGTGGTTTTCGGCTGACGGAGGCAGGACATCGTCATGGCCGGGCTCGTCCCGGCCATGACGATTGCGAATGGTGCAGCGCTTCAAATAATCGGGATCACCGGCACAAGGCCGGTGATGACATGGATAAGCTGGCCGAGCCGCTCACACGGTCGGCCTCCTGCCCCTCTCCACAAGCGCGAGGACGGCTCAGGAACGGTTACAGGCCGCCCTTCGCGGGGCCCCTTGCCGTCTCGAACTGGTGATAGATCGTCTCGGCGATCGGCAGCAGCTGCTCGCGCTCGGCCCTCGCCGAGACCACATAGGACAGGCCGTTATCGATCCACGAGAAGGCCGAAATCCCGTCCTGGGATTCGAAGCGGAACGCCGTTTCCCCCTCGCCTGGGCTGGAGCGGGCATAAAGCGTGAGGCGCGTGCCGCCGGAATTCTCGTACATGAACATGGCCGCCGCCTGGCCGCCGGCAGGCAGGAGCCTTCCGCCGATGAGGCGATAACCCTGCGTCGTGAGGTTGGGCGCGAACAGCGGCCGGCCGACGCGGCGCGACAGCCATTGCACGAGATGCGTCTCCTGATCGCCGGGCACCTCCACGGGGTGAAGCCGCTCGCCGACATAGATGCGGTGGGCCGCAATGGCGCTGTCGGCGACGATCATCTGCTCGGCCCCCTGCTGCTGGCGCGTGCCCCACCACAGGCCGCCCGCGGCGCCTAGCATCCCGCCGAGCGCAAGCCACGCGAGGGCTGCCGCGACGGCCGGCCTGTGGAACCGATGCGGCTTGCGTTGCGCCGCCACGAGAGAGGCGACGCGCAGGCGCGCGGGGATGGGCTCCTGCGCTTTGAAGGCAAGGCGCGCCCGCAGGGCCTCGCGCTGCTCGATCTCCTGCGCGACATGCTGCGCCCGCACCGGATCGGATTCGAGAAAGACTTTCACCGTCTGCAGCCGCGAGGGCTCCAGCCTTCCGTCGACGAAAGCCTGCAGGTCGTCCTCTCCGATGGGTCGCTCGCCCGTCACTTCACTCTCCTTAAAACGGCGCCGCGTCCGTTCTCCATGAAATCCCGCAATCGCCCGCGCGCCCGGCTGAGGCGCGACATCACCGTGCCGAGCGGGACATCCAGGACCTGCGCAGCCTGCTCGTAGGACAGATCCTCGACGCCCACGAGCAGCAGCACCGAGCGCTGCTCTTCCGGCAGAAGATCGAGCCCGACGAGGATGTCGCGCATGCCCGCATGCCCCTCGGGCGTATCCGTTACCGCAGGCGCATCCTCCAGCATTTCGACGCCGACCCGGACCCCGTGCTTCTTCCGACGCCGCACGGCATCGATGAACAGGTTGCGCTGAATGGTGAAAAGCCAGGCCTTCAGGTCGCCGTCGCGGCGGCGCTGCGCCCAGTAGCGGATCGCCCGCTCCAGGGTGTCCTGGACGAGATCATCCGCCGCCTCGTCGTCGCGCAGCAACGCCCAGGCATAGCGGCGCAGGCCTGGGATCTGCGGTTCGAGAAGGGAGGCGATCTCGTCCACGGTCGACCTCTCGTCAGTCAAGCATCATCAAAGATGAGCCCGTGCCGCGTGGCAAGCCTCACGGGGTCGCGACGTGCCAGACGTTGTTCACGCCGTCGCCCGTGACCTCTCCTGGCTTGGAATCCTTCACCCAGAGATAGAGGGGCTTGCCCTTGTAGGCCCATTGCTTGGAGCCGTCGTCCCGGGTGATCACGCTCCAGTCGCCGGAGGCGGAGGCCCCGGCCTCGGCCATCAGGGGCGGCCAGTTCTGGGCGCATTGGCCGTTGCAGTTCGACTTGCCGGCGGCATCGCGGTCGAAGGTATAGAGCGTCATGCCCTTGGCATCGACGAGCGCCTTGCCCTTGCTCGTATCCGCTACTTTCGCAGGTGCCATACCCTGCGCCAGCGCGCCTGCAGCGACAAATAGTCCGGCGATAAGAGCGGGACCGAACAGCAACCTCATGGGTGTCCTCCTTTGGATCGATGGTGACCACTCCGATAAGACAGCCCGGACCCGAGGATTATTCCGCCCGGCCACAGGAAATTTGTGTCACCGCCCCATGGAGTGGAAGCCGTTCTCGTCGATCGGCTCGCGCAGCTCGATCCTGTGACGCCCGTTGTCGCGGATCTGCGCCGTGCGGTAGCGGCCATCGAGCTCGTCCGCCGGCTCCTGAAGCACCTCCACCCCCTCTTCGCGCAGGCGGGCGATCTCTTCGTCCACGTCGGGCACGAGCAGGCGAACCACGGGGACCGGCGTCACCGCCGCCTCGCCCGACTTATCGGGATCCCGGGTCTCCTGGAGAAGGTGATCGGTCTCGGTCACCTCCAGCAGAAAGCCGCTTCGCTCCAGAACCGCATTGCGTCCGTGAACGAAGTTCTGACTGGCGATGAGGCGAAAGCCCAGCTTCTCCTGGTACCAGCGGAGGCTCTCGTCGAAATCGGGCGTGCGGATCGAAGCCGAGCTCTGCCTCGGTGAGGACGTGGATTGCGGGAAGACGGAGGTCTGAAGCAGGGGAAGGACGATGAGGCTGGAGAGGATCACCAAGCCCGCCGCGATGCCGCGCCGGAAGCGGGATGAGGAGGAGAAGCACGCGGTCACGGATCGTCCCTCGTCGGCCACCGAAACTGAGCCGCCTTTTCATGAACGCTCAGCATCCCGGATCGTTCTTCGCCTTCATCAGCTTCAAAAGCAGGGCGGCCAGCTGCCCCGCCTCCGGCTCGGTGAGCTTGCCGCCGATCAGGCGGTTGATCGCGGGACCATAGACGCGCCACATGCGGCGCTGGAGCGCCCGCCCGGTCTCTGTGATCTCGACGAGCTGCCGCCGCTTGTCGCCGGGATAGGGAATGCGCCGGACGAGGCCTTCCGTCTCCATGCGGTCGAGCAGGCGCGAGAGGTTGTATTGCTCGAAGAGAGCGGCCTCCTCGATGGCGCGCGGGGACGAGCGGCCGTCGGCCTGCTGCTTCAGGTGCAGGAGCACGTCGTACCAGCTTAAGGGGGGAAAGCCGGCTTTCTTCAGCTCGGCCTCGATCTCTCCCGCGATTACCCGCCCGGAGCGGATGAGGCGGACCCAGGCATCGGTCACCACGTCGGACGGCTCCGGAAACGGCTGCTCTTGACTCTTTTGCACCATGGCAAGGCCTTCCCTGTTTCTATGCAATTGCATCATATTTGACATTTCAATGCAAGTGCATATGAATATTCATGCATCTGCATGGAGTTTCCCGATGTCACACGACACTTCTTCCTCGAACACCGCCTACGGCGTGCTTCTCCTCCGGGTATCGCTGGGCGTCATGTTCATCGCCCACAGCCTTATCCTGAAGTACTGGACCTTCACCCTGGCGGGCACGGCGCAGTATTTCGAGTCCCTCGGACTGCCGGCGTTCCTCGCCTATGTCACCTTCTTCGCGGAGCTCATCGGCGGCATCCTGCTGGTTCTCGGCGTCCAGAGCCGGTGGGTGGCCCTCGCCCTCCTGCCGATCCTCGTCGGCGCGGCCTGGGTTCATGTCGGCAATGGCTGGGTCTTCTCCGCCCCGGGCGGCGGCTGGGAATATCCGCTTTACCTGATCGTCCTGTCGATGGCACAGGCTCTGCTCGGCGACGGCGCCTATGCGCTCAAGCCCTCCTCCCGTCTTTCCCTCCTCTCCGGCCCTGCATCGCTGAAGGCCGCGGCCTGAGTTCCCTCCTCGAACGAAGGATCGACCCATGAAGCTCTACTACGTTCCAGCCGCCTGCTCGCTTGCACCCCACATCGTCGCCCGCGAGGCAGGTCTGCCCATCACCCTCGAGAAGGTCGACCTGTCCAAGCAGGTCACGGAAACGGGCGAGAACTACCGCGCCATCAACCCGAAGGGCTATGTGCCCGCCATCGCCCTCGACGACGGCTCCATCCTCACCGAAGCCGCGGCGATCCTCCAGTACCTGGCCGACCAGAAACCCGAGGCGAGCCTCGCGCCGGCCAACGGCTCCATCGAGCGCTATCGCCTCATCGAATGGCTCACCTTCATCAGCACCGAAATCCACAAGGGTTTCGGACCGCTCTGGAACCCGGCTCTTCCGGATGAGGTGAAGTCCGCCACGAAGGATCGTCTCGCCACGCGCTTCGCCTATCTCGACAAGGCGCTCGGCAAGCAGCCCTTCCTGATGGGCGAAACCTTCACGATTGCGGACGCCTATCTCTTCACGGTCGTGAGCTGGACGAATGTCCACGCCATCGACATCTCGTCCTTCAAGAACCTCAGCGCCTTCCAGGCCCGCGTCGCGGCCCGCCCGAAGGTGCAGGAAGCGCTCGCTGCCGAAGGCTTGCTGAAGCAGGCGGCCTGAATTTGATCTGTTCCAACAAAAAAGCCCCGGAGTTCCCTCCGGGGCTTCTTCATTTCTGGCGTATGCAAGGACTTAGAAGTCCATGCCGCCCATGCCGCCCATGCCGCCGCCGGGCATGGCCGGAGCGGATTCGCGCTTCGGCGCGTCGGCGACCATGGCCTCGGTGGTGACGAGGAGGCCGGCCACGGAGGCGGCGTCCTGCAGAGCCGTGCGGACGACCTTCGCCGGATCGACGATACCGGCCTGGAGCATGTCCACGAACTCTTCCGTCTGAGCGTTGAAGCCGAAGGTGTCCGACTTGTTCTCGACGATCTTGCCGACCACGATCGAGCCTTCCACGCCGGCGTTCTCGGCGATCTGGCGGATCGGAGCCTCGAGGGCGCGCAGCACGATGTTGATGCCGGCCTTCACGTCGGCATTGTCGTTGGAGAGCTTGGCAACCGCAGCCTTGGCGCGCAGCAGAGCCGTGCCGCCGCCGGGAACGATGCCCTCTTCCACCGCAGCGCGGGTGGCGTTCAGAGCGTCGTCAACGCGGTCCTTCTTCTCCTTCACCTCGACCTCGGTCGCGCCGCCGACGCGGATCACGGCAACGCCGCCTGCGAGCTTGGCGAGACGCTCCTGCAGCTTCTCACGGTCGTAGTCCGAGGTGGTCTCCTCGATCTGCGCCTTGATCTGGCCAACGCGGGCTTCGATGTCGGCCTTCTTGCCGGCGCCGTCGATGATCGTGGTGTTCTCCTTCTCGATGCGGACGCGCTTGGCGCGGCCGAGCATGTCGAGGGTGACGTTCTCGAGCTTGATGCCGAGGTCTTCGGAGATCGTCTGGCCGGCGGTCAGGATCGCGATGTCCTCGAGCATGGCCTTGCGGCGATCGCCGAAGCCGGGAGCCTTCACGGCGGCGATCTTCAGGCCACCACGCAGCTTGTTGACGACGAGCGTGGCGAGAGCCTCACCCTCGACGTCCTCGGCGATGATCAGCAGCGGCTTGCCGGTCTGAACGACGGCCTCGAGGATCGGCAGCATGGACTGCAGCGAGGAGAGCTTCTTCTCGTGGATGAGGATGTAGGGATCCTCGAGCTCGGCGACCATCTTCTCGGCATTGGTGATGAAGTACGGCGAGAGATAGCCGCGGTCGAACTGCATGCCCTCGACGACGTCGAGCTCGGTCTCGGCGGTCTTGGCTTCCTCGACCGTGATCACGCCCTCGTTGCCGACCTTCTGCATGGCATGGGCGATCATCTCGCCGATGTCCTTGTCGCCGTTGGCGGAAATCGTGCCGACCTGGGCAACCTCGTCGGAGGACTTCACCTTCTTGGCGCGGGCCTGGATGTCCTTGATCGCCTCGGAGGTGGCGAGGTCGATGCCGCGCTTGAGGTCCATCGGGTTCATGCCGGCAGCCACAGCCTTGGCGCCTTCGCGAACGATGGCCTGGGCGAGAACGGTTGCGGTGGTGGTGCCGTCACCGGCGATGTCGTTGGTCTTCGAGGCGACCTCGCGGACCATCTGGGCGCCCATGTTCTCGAACTTGTCGGCAAGCTCGATTTCCTTGGCGACCGACACGCCGTCCTTCGTGATGCGCGGAGCGCCGAAGGACTTCTCGATCACCACGTTGCGGCCCTTGGGACCCAGCGTGACCTTCACCGCGTCGGCGAGGATGTCCACGCCGCGCAGCATCTTTTCGCGGGCTTCGGAAGAAAACTTAACGTCTTTGGCAGCCATGGGCTTAGCCTCCGTTGAAATTCAAAAAACTTGGATGGAGATCGAGGCGGCTTGATCAGCCGACGATGCCCATGATGTCGGTTTCCTTCATGATCAGGAGGTCCTGACCGTCGATACGCACCTCGGTGCCAGACCACTTGCCGAACAGGACGCGGTCACCAGCCTTCACATCGAGAGCAACGATCTTGCCGTTCTCATCGCGGGCGCCAGGGCCGACGGCGACGACTTCGCCCTCTTGCGGCTTTTCCTTGGCGGTGTCCGGGATGATGATGCCGCCGGCCGTCTTCTCCTCGGCCTCGATGCGGCGGACGACGACACGGTCGTGCAGCGGACGGAACTTCATGGAACTTCCCCTTTGACGGTTAACGCGGCCCCGATGGCCGCGCCCTGGTCTTACCCTGTTAGCACTGTCTGGCGACGAGTGCTAACGATGGGGGCCAAATAAGGAGGCGCCGGGAGAGAGTCAAGGCAGCCCTATGACCTTGATCGAAGACTTGGTATATGAAATGATGTTCTATTATGGCGCGCCAGTCCCTATTCCAGCCTCTTTGGGCTACGCATTCCAGGCTCCTGGCCGAGTACAGGCTTCATCTGGCACGTCTTCTCTCACCTGTCTCCATCGACAGCGCACAACGCCTTCTCGACGAGGGATCCGTTGCGAACGACGCCCTCGAGGACCAGGAGGCCCTTGGGGTTCTGATCGGGGACGAACTCGTTCGGGCCGGCGGTTATGAATGGGTGACCGTCGACGACGGTTATGGGTCCGAACCCGCGGTAGCACACCCGAGCAAGATGGTCGTGATTGCTCCCCTCTCCGCCGTCATCAATCGCTTCGCGGAGGGAAATGTCCCGTTCGCGATCCAGGCATTCATTCAGGAAGCTCTGTCCGCTGCGAGGGACATGGATGCCGAGGAGCGCATGGTTCTGGAGCAGCGCCCCTAACGCCGCGCGGTCAGCATCGCGGCCGCCACGATGAGGAGCCCTCCCCCCAGGGTCGCAAGCGTGGGCACCTCGCTGAACACCCCGTAGCCGATCAGGACCGCCCAGATCAGGGCGGTATATTCGAGGGGCGCCAGGCGCGCCGCCTCCGCCTTGGCATAGGCGGTCGCCATCAGCACATGGCCGATGACTCCCAGGACGCCCATGAGCATGAACCAGGCGAGATGCGTCAGGTTCAGCGGCTGCCAGGCCCACACGCCGAACGGCAGGACGAGAACGGCCGGGCCGATATTCTGGAAGTAGACGATGTGCAGGAACTTGTCCCGTTGGGCCCGCTGGCGCAGCAGCACGAGGCTCAGGGCATAGGTGATCGCCGAGAGCAGCGCCGCGCCGACCCCGAGCCAGGAGCGGGCGGCCGAGGCCTCTTCGGTCTGCCCGAGAACCACCACGAGCGTGCCGCCGAAGCCGATGGCGATCGCCGCGACGATCTTCGGGTCCACCCTCTCCTTCAGCAGGAGCAGCCCGAACAGCGCGATGAACATGGGCGCGAGGAAGGACAGAACGAGCGTTTCTGCCAGGGGCAGCTGGCCGAGGGCATAGAAGAAGCTCACGGCTGTCACGACGGCGATGACCGAGCGCAGGATGTTCGCCTGCACCGTCTCGCGGCTCGGCCAGCCGGGGCGCAGCACCGCCACGACGCCCGTGGCGACCACGGTCCCGCAGGCAAAGCGCAGCAGGGAGACCTGGAGGGTCGGATAGAACGCGGACATCCCTTTGATGACCGCATCCATGACCGACAGAACCGCGATGCCCGCGGCTGCCCGTAGGGCGGGACCGTATTGCATTCCAATCACGACGATGTGAGACGCGCGCCTCCGGGATGGGGCTGTCGCAGAAGAATGAAGCTCTTACAGCAATTTGCTTTCCGCTTCATCCATCCTTTCATCCTGTCGACAGGAAAGCCCGATGTGCGCCGGCGCATAGAACGATACAGCCGGATGGAAACAAAAGCCGCGCTTGCCGTTTATTGTTCGAAACACCAAACCAGGATACATCGATGCGCGCTTGGATCCCTTGCACCGCACTGCTTCTTGTCGCCTTTGCTCCGGCCTCCGGATCGGCTCAAGCGATCTATGGCGGGGGGCGATATTACGGCAACACCTACATTTCCTCCGAATACGACTATCCCTACGCCCGTACCCAGGACGGCTATGTCGGGGATTATGGACGTTCCGCGCGCCCGGCCTATCCCTATACGTCGGGTCCCTATGCGACGGGTGCGGTTCGCGCCGGAACGCAGGTCGCCACCCTGCCGGAGACCTATTCGGATCCCGGCTACGACAACAGCCTCGACTATGCGATCGCGCCTCAATTCCAGCGCCAGATCGTATCCTATCGCGGCGCGGAAAAGCCGGGCACGATCGTCGTCGATACGAACGCCAAATTCCTTTATCTGGTCCAGGGTGGCGGACGCGCCATCCGCTATGGCATCGGCGTCGGCCGCCCCGGCTTCGAGTGGGCCGGCCGCAAGACGGTCTCGATGAAGCGCGAATGGCCGGATTGGCGCCCGCCTGCGGAGATGCTGCGCCGCCGCCCCGACCTGCCGCGCCATATGAAGGGCGGCCCGGACAATCCGCTCGGCGCCCGCGCCCTTTATCTCGGCTCGTCGCTCTACCGCATCCACGGCACCAACGAGCCGCACACGATCGGACAGGCGGTCTCCTCGGGCTGCATCCGCATGCTGAATGCGGACGTGATCGATCTCTACAACCGCGTGAAGGTCGGGGCGCCGGTCATCGTGATCTGACCCCTGCTATCAGGCGCCAATCAAAACGCCCGCATGACGCGGGCGTTTTTCTTGATCGGCATGAGGGCTATCACGCCCAATCCCCGTCATCGCCGGCATCGCCGCCGAAATCGGAGAAGTCGTCCCGGTTCTGATCAGGATTCTCATAAAGGGAATCCGTGATGCCGGCGAGATCCGACGAGGAGCCCTGCTCGTTGCCGAAATCGGCGAGCGACGACTGGCCACCCTCCGCCGGCTTGTCCCCTCCGCCGAAGGCGTGCGCGAGGGCATTGGCGATCATCATACCGCCCGCAACGCCCGCCGCCGTGGAAAGAGCGGTCTGCAGGAAGCCGCCGCCGCGCGGCTGCGCCGTGCCGCCACCCCAGGGGCCGGGCGCCTGGGTCTGCGCGCCATAGGGCTGCTGCGGAACGGAGTGCGGCGCACCCCAGGGCGAGACACGCCGGGTCGGCGGCTCGTTATAGGCCGGGTCCGGCGGGCGGACGCCGCCGCCGAAGATGCTGGACAGGAAACCGCCCTGCTGCGGCTGACGGCTCGCATGCCCGAGTTCGGCGCGCAGCTGATTGTTTTCCTCCTGGAGCCTTGCCAGGGCCTGCTCCTGCACGAAAATGGCCTGCGCCATCGCATAGGGGGCATAGGGCTGCTGACGGAGCTTCTCGGCGATGAAGCGCTCGGCCTCCGGGTCGCGGGGCTGGTTCGCCACCTGCTCGAGCCGCCGGAAGATGTCGGCGATGACCTGGCGTTCCTGATCGTTCATGGCAAACCTCCTTCGCGCATGGACCGTCGACTACACGATGTAAGCGCGGCTTCGCGATTTGTTAGAGGTGAACGAGGCCGAGCCGGCGCATATTCCTCAGCGCTTCGGGGGCGATGGCCTCCAGCTCGGCCGCATCGCGCCAGGCTGCAGCGTGCACCTCCGCCGGATCCGGGCGGACGGCCCCCTCCTCCGCCCTGACCACATAGCGGAAATCATGATGCCAGTGCTCCGGCTCGTCCTTGTTGGGCCTTGCAGGAATGAGGTGGCTGTCGATGTCGATGGGAATGCCGGACTCCCGATGCCACGGATCGAGCGCGAGACCCCGCACGCCCGTCTCCTCGAAGGCCTCGCGCAATGCGGAAGCCTCCAGGGTTTCGGGCATTTCATAATGTCCACCCGGCTGCAGCCAGCGCGCAAGCGAACGGTGATGGATCAGCAGGATGCGCCCGCCCCTTCCGTCCAGGATGAAGGCCGACGTGGTGACGTGCCCGGGGAATGTGGAGCGGGAATGAATGTCGTCGCCGTTCTCGATCTGCCGTCGGAGAATGGCGTGCCGCGATTGGATGGCCCCGAACATGCGATCATGTTCATCGAGCAGACGCGCGATCTGCGCACGAAAGGCCACCGCATCGAACGTGCCACTCATTATCCTGCCACCACCTGTCGAACGCCGCCATGTTTGGAGTCATTGCTCGTGCTTGGCAAGGGCCGCCCGTCCCGTCGGGCGCCCCGCGTCGCGGCACCGTCCAGGACACGACATTGACGTGAGGAGGCGGGAGCAGTAGAAATGAGCCATGATCACAAGCCGCACCAACTTCGCGAACTATTATACGCCGTCCCCATAGGGCGGCTGCGTTTGGTTGCGACCTCACGATCCATGCCGCCGCATTCCGGCGGCGTTTTCATTTCTGGATCGGTCTCCGGAATACGGCTTTTCAAAAGCTCAGGAGACCACAATGACGATCCCTCGATCCCTGTTCCTGAAGACGCTGACTGATCGCGGCTTCATCCACCAATGCACCGATCTCGCAGGCCTCGACGAGAGGGCCTCGGATGGACCTCTCGCGGCCTATGTCGGATTCGATGCGACGGCGGACAGCCTCCATACGGGGCACCTCCTGCCGATCATGACTCTGCGCTGGCTCCAGAAGACGGGACACAAGCCTGTTATTCTGATTGGAGGAGGAACCACGCAGATTGGCGACCCGAGCTTTCGCGACACCAGCCGCCCGCTGCTCGATAACGAGCAGATCGCCAGGAACATCGCCGGGCTGAAGCAGGTCTTTTCCCGTTACCTGACCTTCGGCGACGGGCCGACCGATGCCGTGATGGTGGACAATGCCGATTGGCTCGACCCGCTGCGCTACCTGCCGTTCCTGCGCGAGTTCGGCACTCACTTCACGGTCAACCGGATGCTCACCTTCGACAGCGTGCGTCAGCGGCTCGAGCGCGAGCAGCCGCTGACATTGCTCGAATTCAACTACATGGTGCTCCAGGCCTTCGACTTCCTGGAACTGTCGCGCCGTCACGGCTGCGTGCTGCAGATGGGCGGATCGGATCAATGGGGCAACATCGTCAACGGCATCGAGCTGGCGCGGCGCATCGACCAGCGGCAGCTCTTCGGCCTGACGACGCCGCTCCTGACGACGTCCTCCGGTTCGAAGATGGGAAAGACGGCGGGAGGCGCGATCTGGCTCAACAGCGACCGCCTGTCGCCTTACGAGTTCTGGCAGTTCTGGCGCAACACCGAGGACGACGATGTCGCGCGCTTCCTGCGCCTCTTCACCGAGCTTCCGCTCGACGAGGTCCAGCGCCTCGGCAGGCTTAAAGGGGCCGAGATCAATGAGGCGAAACGGGTTCTCGCAAACCAAGTGACGTGTCTTGCACACGGAGACGACGCTGCGCGCGAGGCCGAGGACACGGCTCGTCGCACCTTCGCGGAAGGCGCTGCCGCTGAAGGCCTGCCGAGCATCGGCGTGTCGACGGCGGAGCTCGACGCCGGCATCCCGCTGGCCACCCTTCTGCATCAGGCCGGCCTGGCATCCTCACGCAGCGAGGGTCGCCGGTTGATCAAAGGTGGCGGCGCGAAGCTGAACGGCGACACGATCGCCGATGAGAACGCCATCGTCACGCGAGCCCATCTTCAGAATGGCGCACTCATGCTGAGTGCGGGCCGCAAGCGGCATGGCCTCGTAAAGGTCGCCCGAACGGACTGATCTCCCAATAAGCAAAAGCCCCGCATCGGCGGGGCTTTCTCTTATTCGGCGTCCGTCGATTTCAGCGGGCGGACGTTCGTCTCGGCTTCCTCCTCGTCGAGGAGCCCGGCATCCTCCTCCTGAGAGTCGAGGCGAGTCTTCTTGCGCAGGGCGATGTACTTCTTCTGGATCTTGATGCGGCTTTCACGCGCGATCTCCAGGGCGCCCTGCACGAGGGAGCGCTCGGCCTTCTCGTTCTGCAGCTCCTCCGTGAGGCGGCGGTTTGCGGCTTCGAGTGTGCTGCGTTCCTGCTCAAAGCGTTTGGTGAGCTGATCGATGCGCTCGGTGAGGCTCGTGAGCTTGTTGTCGGAGCTTTCGATCTGGAAGTCCTTGGCGGCGATGGCCTTGCCCAGCATCTCGACGCGCTCCTGCAGCTCGATGCGCGAGCGCTGCAGCTCGTTGACCATGGCGACCTGACGCTCGACCTCCTGCTGCGTCGCCTCAAGACGGCGGTCGAGGGTGTTCTTCTCGATCGTCGTCTCCTTGAGGTTTCGCTCGACCGCGCGCAGGGCTTCGTTCTTGTCGCGCAGCTGATCGCGGGTATGAGCGAGGATCTTGTCGGTCGCCGCAAGGCGGGAGTTCAGGCCCTCGATCTTCATGTCGAGTGCCGAGAGATCCGTCTGGTGCGAAGAGCGCTCGGAATCGAGCTGCGTCTCCAGCCGCTGGCGCAGCACCTGCTCGGCCATGAGCTTGGTCTCGAGCTCGGAGGCCCGCTGGCGCGTGGCCTCGAGCTGGGTTTCCAGCTCGCCATAGCGGTTGGTGAGGCTGGAGAGGCGGTAATTCTGCTCTTCCGCCACCTTTTGCAGCCGCTTTACTTCATGATCCAAAAGACCATTCCGCTCCCGGATCTCGATGAGTTCGCGCTCGGCGCGGGCAACCGTCTGGTCGGCCTCCTGCGCTTCCAGGCGCAGGGCCTGGTTCTCTTCCGTGATGTTGCGGGCGCGTTCGGTTTCGATGGCGAGCTGGTTCTCAAGATCGGCGACCATCGCCTCCTTGTCCTTCACACCGAGGCGAAGATCCTCGATGTGTGATTCCTGCTCGCGGGTCCTCGCCTCGGCCTTGCGCAGCTGGGACACGGTGGCGGCGAGATCGTCCAGGGTGCGGGCATGGACCGTGTTGAGATCGTGCAGCTCGCGGCGCAGGGCGGCCGTGGTCTCCGTCTCCTGCCTGAGCACGGCCTCCGTCTCCAGCAGGCGCGACTGGAGCTGGGGGTAGCTGCGGATGAGGTCGTTCACCGGTTCGCTGAGGAGGGCGAAGTCCTCCTTGAGGCTGCGGATCTCCTCCAGCCGGTCGATCATATTGGCGAAGCGGACCCGGATCAGCTCGTTCTTCTGGCCGACCGAATCGAGAGCGCCGTTGGGGCGCACCACGATGGGCTCCCTGGCTTGATCCTTGTCTTCGGGAATGACGGCCGGGGCACTTACCGTTGCGTCACTCTTGGCCGGCAGAACGCTGACGACCTCTCCCTCCGATTTCTTCCCGCCGAAACGGTTCCTGAAAGACGTCCAACCCGAAGACATGGGCCGCCCCCTTGCGCCTGATGGTCACACCCTGATGGTCACACTTGGGGCTCTTTTAACCCAGAGTCAGGTCACATGGAAACATAATTTCGTTTACATAGCTGTGGCATGTTTACTCGGCTGCGATCGCCGAGGGTTGCGAGAGACGGTTCTTGAAGCCGGCCTTCTCGAGAGTTTCGGGCATGGGGCCGCCGGTAGCCCAATCCAGAAGCTCGACCGTGTGAACGATGGGGATCCCAGTTCCCTTCCCGATCTGGGTCATGCAGCCGATATTGCCGGTGGCGATGAGGTCCGGCTTGACGCGTTCGATATTGGCGACCTTCCGCGCCCTGAGCTGGGTGGCGATCTCGGGCTGGAGCAGGTTGTAGGTGCCCGCCGAGCCGCAGCAGATGTGCCCTTCCGGCACGTCCTTGACGGTGAAGCCCGCCTTCTTCAGAAGGGTCTTGGGCTCCGTGCGGATGGCCTGGCCGTGCTGCATGGAGCAGGCGGAATGATAGGCCACCACGAGATCGGTCTCCCGCGCCGGCTCCCTCAGATCGAGGGTCAGGGCATATTCGGTGATGTCCTTGGCGATGGCCGAGACGCGGGCCGCCTTCTCGGCATAGGCCGGATCATCCCGGAACATGAAGCCGTAGTCCTTGATCGTGGTGCCGCAGCCGGAGGCGGTGATGATGATGGCGTCGAGCCCCTCCCCATCCATCTCGGCGATCCAGGCGTCGATGTTGCGCTTGGCGAGGGTGTGGCCCTGCTCCTCCCGGCCCATGTGATGGACGAGCGCGCCGCAGCAGCCCTCCCCCTTCGCCTGCACCACCTCGACCCCGTGCCGGTTGAGCAGGCGAATGGCGGCCTCGTTGAAGCCGGGCTTGAGCACCGGCTGGGCGCAGCCGGACAGGATCGCCACGCGGCCGCGACGCTCGCCTTCGGCCCTGAACGTGCCGGGCTCCGCCATGGGCGATCGGGCGGGCACCCGGGTCGGCGCGAGATCGATCATCGCTCCCAGGCGGCTGCCGAGCACCGGCAGGGCTCCGATGAGCCCCTTGAAGGGCTTTGCCAGCAACGCGGCCCCCATCGCGGCGCGGAAGCGGTTCGGATAGGGCAGGATGCGCGCGAGCAATCCGCGCAGTAGCCGGTCATGCCAGGGACGATGATAGGTCGCTTCGATATAGGCACGGGCGTGGTCGACGAGATGCATGTAATGCACGCCCGACGGACAGGTGGTCATGCAGGACAGGCATGACAGGCAGCGGTCGATATGCTTCACCACCTCGGGCGACGCGGGCTTGCCGCTCTCCAGCATGTCCTTGATGAGATAGATGCGCCCGCGCGGAGAATCGAGTTCGTCGCCGAGCAGCAGATAGGTCGGGCAGGTCGCCGTGCAGAAGCCGCAATGGACGCAGGTGCGGAGAATCTTCTCCGACGAGGCCATGGCGGGATCCTTGAGCTGATCGGGCGTGAAATTCGTTTGCATCGTTTTGTCTCAAATCGCCGATTGCCATTGATTGATGGCCTCGACCGGATGGATCAGCATGATGATATTGAGGGCGAGATTGTCGTGAATCCAGTACCCGGTGAACGCTTCCATCAGCACCGCCGCAACGATCGTCAGCCAGACCGGGAAGCTTCGCGCCAGGAGGAACCCGACGATCATCGCAATGATATCGGAGATCGAATTGATGACGCTGTCGCCGTAATAGTCGAGGGCGATATTCGTCGCACGGTAGCGCTCGATCACCGCATCCGTGTTCTCGGCGATTTCCCAGGCGGCCTCCACGCCGATGGCGAGAAGGAGCGCGAGTCCGAGCGGCAGCGCCCTGCCGCGCAGGCGCCCGACGAGCCACGCACCGCCATAGAACAGGAAGCCGTGGATGACGTGCGAGGGCGTGTACCAATCCGTCAGGTGCTGCGAATTGCCGGAATCGCGCACGACCCCATGCCACAGCTCCACATATCCGCATTTGCAGATCGGCGTGCGCCCCATGGCGAGAAGGATCGCGGCGGTCAGCCCGATCATGCCGATCGCCAGAGCAGCATAGACGGCATTCACCCTGCCGCTCTTCTCGGCAGGGTTGGCCAGCACGGCGGAGCCGGTCACCTCACACCCCCGCATACATCCGGCCCGGATTGAGAATACCCTTCGGATCGAAGGCCGCTTTGATGCCCTTCGCAAGCGTCATCAGCGCGTCGGCCTGCGGTTCGAACACGTCGACGGCAGAGCGGATCTCGGCGGGCGCGCGCACGAGCGTCGCGTGGCCTCCGAACGTGCGCGTGGCCTCGCGCAGCACGGATGCGCCCGCATCCTCCGCGAGAGGCACCGAAATCCAGATCAGGCCGCCGCCCCAGTCATAAAACCATTGCGCATCGAGCGATTGCGCAATGAACTTCGCGAATTCGGCCCCCTTGGTCGGCGCCGTCGAGACGCGCCAGATCGCGCGGTCGGCGCCATCTTTCAGCACGGTCGCGTCGCGAATGGATTGCCAGACGGCATCGGCGCCTCCGCGTTCCAGGATATCCGTGGAGCCGCCGAAGGGCTTCAGGAGACGCCGCAATTCGCCAAGGCGGTAATCGACGGAGACGGAAAATCCTTCGAGGCGGATCAGCGTGCTCGCCCCCTGGCGATCGCGCGCCGGAATATGCGCCGCGCCCGTCACGTCGTAGGGCGAGCCAAGCGCCTGCGAGAGCGCCTCGAGCGCCTGCGCATCCTTGAGGCCGCGCAGCACGAGCGTCGCCCTGCGTTCCTGCTTCGGCAGGACCTTGAACGTCACTTCGGTCAGGAACCCGAGCGTTCCCCAGGAACCGGCCATGAGCTTGACGAGGTCGAGACCCGTGACGTTCTTCATCACCCGTCCGCCGGATTTCACCGCTTCGCCGCGTCCGTTCACGAAACGCACGCCGATGAGGCTGTCGCGCGCCGCGCCCGCCGTGATGCGACGCGGGCCGGAGATGTTCATCGCCGCCACGGCCCCGATGGTGGGCTCTCCCCGCGTGCCGAGAAGCGGGCGGTAATCCATCGGCTCGAAAGGCAGTTCCTGCCCCTTCTCGGCCAGCGTGCGCACCACGTCGGACAGGGGCGTGCCGCTTCTGACGGAGATCACCATCTCCGCCGGCTCGTAGAGCGTCACCCCCGTCATGGCGGTGGACGAGATCGAGGCGTCGGTCTGGTTGGGCCGCCCCATCTCCGCTTTCGTGTTCTGGCCGGCGAGGCTGAGCAGAGTGCCTTTATCGGACGCCTCGCGGATGATCGCGCAAGCCTCCTGCTCGTCGCGGGGAAGATGATGAGTCACGCAGCAAGCCTTCCTTCGAGCGGGAACACCTTGGCCGGGTTGAGCAGCCAGCGCGGATCGAACACCCCGCGCACACGCATCTGCTGGGCGAGGTCGGCTTCGTTGAACTGGCAGGTCATGAGATCGCGTTTTTCGATGCCGACGCCATGCTCGCCCGTGAGACAGCCGCCGACCTCCACGCAGAGCTTCAGAATGTCCTCGCCCGCCTTCTCCGCCTTCTCCATCTCGCCGGGAACATTCGTGTTGAACATGACGAGCGGATGCAGGTTGCCGTCGCCCGCATGGAACACGTTGGCGACGCCGAGGCCGTAGGACTTCACGATCTCGTCGATGCGCCTGAGCACGTAAGGCAGCTGGCCCGTCGGGATCGTGCCGTCCATGCAGATGTAATCGGCCACGCGGCCCGTCGCGCCGAAGGCCGATTTGCGGCCCTTCCAGATCGCCGCGCTCTCGGCCTCGGATTGCGACACCTTCATGGTTTTCGGCTTGAACGGCTCGGCGATGGCCACAATGCGGCGGAGCATGTCGTCGATCTCCTGGTCGGAGCCTTCGACCTCCACGATCAGCATGGCCTCCACGTCGAGCGGATAGCCGGCATGCGCGAAAGCCTCGCAGATCTGGATCGCGGGCTTGTCCATGTATTCGAGCGCCACCGGGATGATGCCCGCCGCAATGATCGCGGCCACGCAGGCGCCGGCATCCTCCACCCTCTCGAAGCCGAAGAGCGCGGGCCGCGCGCCTTCCGCCGCGCGCAGGATACGGACGACGGCTTCCGTCACGACGCCGAGCTGGCCCTCCGAGCCGCAGATGAGGCCGAGCAGATCATAGCCCGAGCTGTCGAGATGCTCCCCGCCGATCTCCACCACCGTGCCGTCGAGCAGCACCATGGTGACTCCCAGCAGGTTGTTGGTGGTCACGCCGTATTTCAGGCAATGCGCCCCGCCGGAATTCATGGCGATGTTGCCTGCAATCGTGCAGGCCAGCTGGCTCGACGGATCGGGAGCGTAGAAGAAGCCCTCATGGGCCACCGCCTGGCTGATGCCGAGATTGGTGATTCCGGCCTGCACCCGGGCCGTGCGGCCCGCGAAATCGACGTCCAGCACGCGGTTCATCTTGGAGACGCCGAGCACGATGGCATCCTCCTGCGGGATCGCCCCGCCGGAGAGCGACGTCCCTGCCCCGCGCGGCACCACCTTCACGCCATGTTCATGGCAGAAGCGCATGATCGCGGATACCTCCTCCGTCGTGGACGGCAGCGCCACGGCGAGCGGGATCCGGCGATAGGCCGTCAGGCCGTCCGTCTCGAAGGCACGGCGCTCGTCTTCGGACACGATGAGAGCCTCAGGCGGCAGGAGCCGTCCCAGTCCCTCGATGATCTCCTTGCGGCGGCCCAGGACGGCCTCGTCCGGCTTGGGGAAAGCGATGGTCATGAGACCCTCCTTAAGGATCGTAAAAGGACTATAACCTGCTTTGACGGTATATCTGCCTTTCCCGACAGGGTAGCTGGCCTTGGTGGGTTTTTCCAATAAGGTAGAATCTCTCTAGGATGGGATATTCGTCCAGAAAAGGAGCTTCCGATGCGTTCTCTGATTCTCTCCGCTGCCCTGCTGCTGGCTGGGCTCGCTCAAGCCGAATTCAATCCGGCTCATGCCCAGGATGCCGCCAACGGCGAGAAAGTCTTCGCACAGTGCCGCGCCTGCCACCAGATCGGACCGAACGCCAAGAACGCCGTCGGGCCCCACCTGAACGGCGTCATCGGCCGGCACTCGGGCTCGGTCGAAGGCTACAATTACTCTCCCGCCAACAAGAATTCCGGCCTGACCTGGGACGAGGCCACCTTCACCGACTATATCAAGAACCCCAGGGCCAAGGTGCCCGGCACCAAGATGGTCTATGCCGGCCTCAAGGACGAGCAGCGCATCAAGGACCTGATCGCCTACCTCAAGCAGTTCGACGCCCAGGGCCAGAAGGTCACCCAATGAGCGCTCTGCCTGCGAGCCGGCCCGGGAACCCCCGGGTCGGCCTTTTCGTGACCTGCCTCGTCGATCTCATGCGCCCCTCCGTGGGGTTTGCCGCCGTGAAGCTCCTGGAGGATGCCGGCTGCATCGTGGAGGCGCCCGTCCAGACCTGCTGTGGCCAGCCGGCCTACAATTCAGGCGACCGGGGCACGACCCGGGATCTGGCCATGCGGCTGATCGATACCTTCGCAGGCTACGACTACGTGGTCGCGCCTTCGGGCTCCTGCGCCGGCATGATCAGGAAGCATTATCCGGAGCTGTTCGAGGAGGATCCGAACTGGCGTGCGAAGGCGAGCGCGCTCGCGGCCAAGACCTATGAGCTCACGAGCTTCCTGGTCGACATCCTCGGCGTCACCGAGGTCGAAGCCTCGTTCGACGGCGCCGTGACCTATCACGATTCCTGCTCGGGGCTTCGCGAACTCGGCGTGAAGGCCCAGCCGCGCAGGCTCCTGGCGAGTGTGAAGGGCCTGACCCTGGTCGAGATGAACGACAGCGACGTATGCTGCGGCTTCGGCGGCACCTTCGCCGTGAAGTACAGCGACATCTCGGGCGCCATCGTCGACGCCAAGGCGAAGAACATCGAAGCCTCACATGCGCCGACCCTTCTCGCAGGCGATCTCGGCTGCCTGATGAACATGGCCGGCAAGCTCAGCCGCGACGGCAAGCCCATCGCCGTGCGGCACGTGGCCGAGGTTCTGGCCGGCATGACGGACGAGCCGGCGATCGGCCTCGCCAAAGACGCCCACGCCAAGTAAAGTCAGCCATGACCGTCCATACGACCTCCCCCCAGTTCAAGCAGAACGCCGCGCGCGCGCTTCACGACCCTCAGCTGCAGAAGGCGCTGAACAACGTGAAGCAGGGCTTCATCGACAAGCGCCAGGCCGCCGCCGACAAGCTGCCGGAATTCGAGGCGCTGCGCGACTCCGCCCGGGACATCAAGAACCACACGCTCGAACATCTCGACCTGTATCTCGAGGCCTATGAGCAGAAGGTGCAGGCCTCCGGCGGCCATGTGCATTTCGCCCGCAATGCGGCGGAGGCGCGCGACATCATTCTCCGGATCTGCCGCGAGGTGGATGCGAAGACGGTGACCAAGGGCAAGTCGATGATCTCCGAGGAAATCGGGATCAATCACCACCTGGATGCCAACGGCATCCGTCCCGTGGAGACGGATCTGGGCGAGTACATCATCCAGCTGCGCAACGAGATGCCGAGCCACATCATTGCGCCGGCGGTGCATCTGAACGCCACCCAGGTGGAACAGGATTTCCGCCGCGTTCACACCCATCTCGACGCCAAGCGCGACCTGTCGGAGCCGGTGCAGCTTCTGACCGAGGCCCGCGCCGTCCTGCGCGAGCGGTTTCTCGCGGCGGATGTGGGCATCACGGGCGCGAACTTCCTGGTGGCGGAGACCGGCACCTCGATCATCGTCACCAATGAAGGCAACGGCGACCTGACGCAGATCCTGCCGAAGACCCATATCGTCCTCGCCTCCATCGAGAAGCTCGTGCCGACGCTCGAGGACGTGAGCCAGCTGCTGCGCGTGCTCGCGCGCTCGGCGACGGGCCAGGAAATGTCCGTCTACACCACCTTCTCCACCGGCCCGCGCCGGCCCGGCGATGCGGACGGCCCCGAGAATTACCACGTGGTGCTCATCGACAACGGGCGCTCCGCCATGCTCGGCACGAGCTTCGAGGAGATGCTGCGCTGCATCCGCTGCGGCGCCTGCATGAACCATTGCCCGGTCTATCACGCGGTCGGCGGGCATGCCTATGGCTGGGTCTATCCCGGCCCCATGGGCGCGGTACTCACGCCGTCGCTCATCGGCGTCGACAAGGCGGGGCACCTGCCCAACGCCTCCACCTTCTGCGGGCGCTGCGAGAGCGTGTGCCCCGTGCGCATTCCGCTTCCCAAGCTCATGCGCCACTGGCGCGAGCGGGAATTCGAAAGGCATCTGACGCCTGCCTCCGTCCGTTCGGGCCTGAAGCTCTGGGGCTTCTTCGCCAAGCGCCCTGCCCTCTACCGCCTCGCCACGCGGACGGCCATGGCGACGCTCGGCTTCGCGGGGCGCCAGCGCGGCCGCTTCAGCTGGCTGCCCTTCTCGAAAGGCTGGACGAAATATCGCGACTTCCCCGCCCCACAGGGCGAGACCTTCCAGGCGCGCTGGCAGCGCGAACGCAAAGGACGGACCGCATGAGCGCCCGCGACGACATTTTCGCCGGCATCCGCCGCTCGCTCGGCGTGACGGGGGACGAGACCATCCGCCGGCAGATCGTGCAGGATCGGCTGGATCGCGCGCCGCGCGGCGTCATTCCCAAGCGCGGACAGGTTTCGGGCGAGGAGCGAATCGCTCTGTTCAAGACCATGGCGGAGGCCTCGCTGGCCACGGTCACGGAAGTCTCCTCCGCCGCCGAGGTGCCGCAATCCATCGCGCTCTTCCTGCGCAACCACAATCTCCCGGCGACGCTGCGCATGGGCGACGACCTGCGCCTCAAGGCGATGCCCTGGGGCGAGACGGCGCTGGAGATCTCGCATGGGCCGAGCGAGGGCCGCGACCTCAACGCGGTCAGCCACGCCTTCGGCGGCGTCGCCGAGACCGGCACGCTCGCCATGGTCTCGGGACCGGAGAACCCCTCGACCCTCAACTTCCTGCCCGACAACCACATCATCGTGGTCTCGGCCAAGGATATCGCGAGCGATTACGAATCCGTGTGGAACCGCGTACGCTTCACCTTCGGCAAGGGCGGCATGCCGCGCACCGTGAACTGGATCACCGGCCCCTCCCGCTCCGGCGATATCGAGCAGACCCTGCTGCTCGGCGCGCATGGACCCCGGCGGCTGCACGTCATCGTGGTGCGGGAGTAGGACAAGCTCGACAAGCCCGCGCAGCGGCATAGATTTTCTCTGCTGCGCAGCTTGGAGGGCCCCATGCCGTCACGCCCCCTGATCTTCCGCACCATCCGCTGGTCGGCCTGGGAAGGCTGCCAGGTCGGAATGGAGCATGCGGACATACGCCCCGCCGATGGCGGCCTGACGCTCTCGGGTGTGGTGATCGGCCGGGACGAAGGGGTCAAGTTCGGCCTGCACTACCGGCTGAAGGTGGATTCCGCCTGGCGCACCAGGGCCGTCCACCTTCAAACCACATCGGGGCATGTGCTCGACCTAGAGAGCAACGGGCAAGGCGGCTGGATCGAAAACGGGGCGCCCCGGCCCGATCTCCAAGGCTGCCTCGATGTCGATATCCAGGCGACGCCGCTCACCAATACCCTGCCCATCCGCCGCCTGGAGTGGCTGCCGGGCCAGGACGTCGAGATCCGGCTCTGCTATATCGCCCTGCCTGATCTCAAGGTCTCACCCCAGGACCAGCGCTACACGGCCCTGACGCCCGGTTCCCTTTACCGATTTGAGAGCCTGGAAAGCGGCTTTTCTGCCGACCTGCCCGTCGATGAGGACGGCTTCGTACGGGATTATCCGGGCTTGTTCCGCCGCCTGAACTGACGGATGTGTCGAGCCAGCGTGACAACTCAGCGCGCCTCAGGCACTGGCGCTCGCCTTCGATTTCCGCTAAGTGTTTGAAATCAAATGTAGTTTTTAATAGTTCTAAACTAGAAAAACAAAATGATCGTCTGCTCCTGCAATGTCCTCTCCGATGGCGATGTGAAGGCCTGCATGACTCCGGGACCCGATTGCCCGCGCTCTCCGGCGCAGGTCTATCGCTGCCTCGGCTGCAGTCCCAATTGCGGCCGTTGCGCCCGCACGATTCGCGACATCATGGACAAGGCGCTGGCCGATGCCGGCGCCGCACCGATCGCCGTCTGCCAGAAGGGCTGCTGCCCCGCCTCCCTCGAAAAAGTGGCCGCCGAACCGCACCTTTGAACAAACAGGAATTCACCCTACTTCATAATTGCTCTAAAGAGGGGCTGAAGCCCAGCCGGGTGCTGTTTCGATGAGAGGGTAGGATGAAGGGTGATCCGAAGGTTATCGAGTATCTCAATCGCGGTCTGCGCAGCGAGCTGACGGCGGTCAACCAGTACTGGCTGCATTACCGCCTCCTCGATGACTGGGGCTACAAGGAACTCGCCAAGACCTGGCGCAAGGAATCGATCGAGGAGATGCACCACGCGGATCGCTTCATCGAGCGCATCATCTTCCTCGAGGGCTTCGCCAACCTGCAGGTGCTCGATCCCCTGCGCATCGGCCAGAACATCCAGGAAATCCTCGAATCGGACCTCGCGGCCGAATACGATGCGCGCAATCTCTACGGTGAGGCGGCGGCCTATTGCGAGAGCGTCGGCGACCGGGTTTCCAAGAACCTCTTCGAGGAGCTGATGTCCGATGAGGAAGGACACATCGACTTCCTCGAAACCCAGCTCAACCTGGTCGAGCAGATCGGTGTCGAGCTTTACGCCCAGAAGCATATCGGTCATCTCGACGACGGCCATTAAGCCGCGACCTCAGATCCATCGCATCCATGACCCGCCCTTTGGCGGGTCATTTCATTTCAGATCCGCTCTGCCAGCTTGCCCGGCTCGTCGATGGACGCGATCGGCAGCGTCACGATGCGCAGTTCAGGATCGTCGGGATCGATCCTGATGGAGAAGCCGAGATTGCGGCACATGTCGAGCATGGTCGTGTTCTCGCGCAGCACCTGACCCTCGACCTCGCGCAGGCCCTCCACTTTCGCCCATTCGATCATCAGGCGCATCAGTGTCCATCCGAGCCCCAGTCCCTTCAGGTCGGAACGCAGGAGGATGCCGTACTCCCCAGTCTCGTGGTTCGCATCCGCATGAACGCGCACCGCTCCCATCATCTCTCCAGTGTCCTGGTCGAATGCGACGAAGGCGATGGCACGGGCATAGTCGAGCTGCGTGAGGCGCGCGAGGAACGTGTGGCTGAAGTCGCGGACCGGCGCGAAGAAGCGCAGGCGCAGGTCCTCCGGCGTGATCTTCTCGAAGAACTCCCTGAACTGCTCCTCGTCCTCTGGCCGCACGGGCCGCACGAAGGCGCGACGCCCCGTGCGGAGCGTGATCGTGCGCTCCCATTCCTTCGGATAGGGGCGCACGGCAAAGCGCGGATGGCCGCTGCCCTTTCGCAGTTCCGGCTCCACGAGCACGCGGGCATCGACCGCGATGACGCCGGTTTCGTCGGCCAGAAGGGGGTTGATGTCGAGCTCGCGCACATCCGGCAGGTCGGCGGCGAGCTGCGCGAGCTTGACGAGCGTGAGCGCGATCGCCCGCTCGTCCGCCGCCGGCACGTCGCGATAGGCCTTGAGACGCCGGGCGACGCGGGTATGCGTGATGAGATCGTGCGCGAGCTTCAGATCGAGCGGCGGCAGGGCGAGCGCCTTGTCGTTGATGACCTCCACCGCGGTTCCGCCGCGTCCGAACACGATGACGGGCCCGAAGGACGGATCGTCTGCGATGCCTGCGATCAGCTCGCGCGCCTTGGAGCGGCGCACCATCGGCTGAACGGTGACGCCCGTGATCGATGCATCAGGCCGCAGGCGCGCGGCCCGCTCGAAGATATCGGCGGCGGCATTCCGGACGGCATTCTCCGTCGTCAGGTCGAGCTTCACGCCGCCGATATCGGATTTGTGCACGATGTCGGGCGAGAGGACCTTCACCGCGACCGTGCCACCCTCGGCGAGGATCGGCTGCGCGGCCTTGGCCGCCTCGTCCGGTGTTGTCGCCAGGATCACGGGCGCGGTGGGAATGTCATAGGCGCGCAGCAGCGCATTGACCTCGAGCGGGTCGAGCCAGCGCCGGTTCTGCGCCAGCACTCCCGCGATGATGGCGCGCGCAGCCTCCGTATCGGGCGAGAAGTCTTGAGGCAGGTTGTCCGGCGTCTCCATCAGCTCCGTCTGCGCCTCGCGATAGCGCACCAATTGGAGGAAGCCGCGCACCGCGTCGGCCTCCGTGGAGAAATGCGGAATGCGCGCCTCCTCGAACACGCGGGCGGAATCCGGATCCTCTCCGATCCAGGCCGCGAAGACGGGCTTCTGCTGATAGCCCTTGGAGCGATGGCGCTTGACGACGCTGGTCACGGCCCTTGCCACATCGGCCGCACCCGCGACCGCCGTCGGAACATTGAGAATGAGGACCGCGTCGTTCTCCGAATCCTCGAGCAGCGCTTCGAGCGCGCCTGCATAGCGCGCCGGATCGGCATCGCCGATGATGTCGATCGGGTTGGAATGCGACCAGGTCGGCGGGAGAATGGCGTTCAGCTTGTCCAGAGTTCCCGGCGAGACAGCGGCGAGCGTTCCCCCCAGATCGATGAGACGGTCCGTGGCGAGAACGCCGACGCCACCGCCATTGGTGAGAAGCGCAAGCCGCTTTCCGGGGAAAGGCTTCTGCCGCCCCAGCGTTTCCGCGGCGGAGAAAAGCTGATCGAGATCGAGCACGCGCAGCAGACCTGCGCGGCGGAAAGCGGCATCGTAGACAGCATCGGAACCGGCCAGGGCGCCTGTATGCGTCGCGGCAGCACGCGCGCCCTGCGCATGCCGTCCGGCCTTGATCACCACTACGGGTTTGATGCGCGCTGCGGCACGGGCGGCCGACATGAACTTCTTCGCGTTGCCGACCGACTCGATATAGAGCAGGATCGCGCGCGTTCCGGCATCGGCAGAGAAGTAGTCGAGGCAATCGCTGAAATCCACGTCGATCTTGTCGCCAAGCGACACGATGGCGGAGAAGCCGACCTGCCGCTGCGCCGCCCATTCCACCAGGCCGACCGCGACCGCACCCGATTGGGAGATGAGCGCCAAGTCTCCGGGCTTCGCGTCATGCGCGGCGAAGCTCGCATTCATGCGCGCTCGCGGCGACAGGACGCCGATGCAGTTCGGTCCCACGATGCGCAGCCCGTAACGTCGCGCCGCGAGCCGCACCTGATTGGACAGGGAATCCGCGCCGTACCCAAGGCCAGCCGTTGCGATGATCGCCGCGGCCACGCCTCTCCTGCCGGCTTCTTCGACGACATCCAGCACGTTGCGCGGCGGCACGGCGATGACCACGAGGTCGGGTGTTTCGGGGAGCTTGGCGACAGAGGGAAAGCAGGGCCGGTCCTCGATCTGCCTGTGATGCGGGTTGACGGGATAAAGCGCCCCCGCGAACCCTCCCTGGATAAGATTCTTCAGAAAGGTCAGCCCGAGCGAACCCGGGCGCGGGCTGGCCCCGACGACAGCGATGGACCGAGGGGCGAACAGCGTGTCGAGGCGATAGGTGGACATGGAGAATCCTTCGTCTCGGAGGGCCTTGGAACGCTTCTCAAGCTAACGCCTCGCCGGCGAGGGTCAAATGCTCTGGATCAACCGCGTCCGTTGCCGGTGCGATCAATCCGCCAGCACCCGCGTCGGCGGGAAGATCACCTCGACCAGGGTGCCCTCGTTCGGGTGGCTCGAGATGTGCATGGCACCGCGATTGGCCTCCACCAGCGCCTTGGTGAGCGGGAGTCCGAGTCCGGTTCCGCCCGTCCGGCGGGACGTGGCGATCTGGCGGAACGGTTCGAGGGCGGCCTCGACCTCCTCCGCCGTCATGCCGATGCCGGTATCCCGCACCCGGACTGCCACCTCGCCCCGGTCGGTCATCGCGGTTGAGACGATCACCTGCCCGCCCGCATCCGTGAACTTGATGGCATTGGAGACGAGATTGAGCACGACCTGGCGAACGGAGCGCTCGTCGGCCACCACCGGCGGCAGCTTGGACGCGAAGCTCGTGCGCATGACGATGCGGTCGCGCATGGCCTGCGGCTGAAGCAGGGCCACGCACGACGCGACGAGATCGTTGAGGTTGACGCCGGTGAAGGACAGCTCCAGGCGCCCCGCCTCGATCTTGGCGAGATCGAGCAGGTCGTTCACGAGGCTGATCACATGCGATCCGGACGCGTGAACGTCGCGCAAGTATTCCTTGTAGCGGTCGTTGCCGATGGGCCCGAAACGCTCCTCCAGCATCACCTCCGCGAAGCCGATGATCGCGTTGAGGGGCGTGCGGATCTCGTGGCTGATCTTGGCGAGAAGGTCGGATTTCTGGGCGCTGGCCTGTTCCGCCGCGCGTCTGGCGCCCACGAGTTCGCCTTCCGCCTTCTTGAAGGTGGTCATGTCGCGCAGCACCGCGCAGAACTTGCGGCCTGCGCCCTCGCCGCCACCCACCTGGCCCATGGTCATGAAGAGCGGGATCGTGCCGCCCTGGCGCTCGCGGCCGAGAACCTCGCGGCCATCGTTGAGCAGGCCCGCGAGGCCGGGTGAGCGCAGGCCTTCGAGATAGTCGAGCGCGGCCTTGTGGCTCTCGGGCGCGAGCAGGATCGTGACGAGATTGCCCGCCACTTCGCGCTGATGATAGCCGAAGAGCGCCTCGGCGGAGCGGTTGAGCGAGATGATGCGGCCCGATTCGTCGAACAGGACCACGCCGTCCGTCGCCGTATCGAGAATGGCTTCCAGTTCCTGGACGCGCCCCTCCCGCGCGCGCTCCACCGTGTCGGCGCCGAACGAGCGGCGGATCAGCAGGAGCTCGGCCGGCTCGCCGTTCCACTCCGTTTCGGACGCACGCACGACGACAGGGATGTATTCGCCCTGGCGTGTCGTGAGCGCGAGCCCGGTCTCCTCCTCCGCAGTGCGAAGCGCGGGCGTGCCCCGGAAGAGATCCGTGAGGCCGCCCGCCTTCATGACCTGCTCGGCATTCGCGTAGCCGGTCAGGTCGCGCAGGAAGCGGTTCGCGAAGAGAACCTGCCCGCCGCGGTGAATGAGAATGCCAACGGGAAGACGGTCGAGCACACGGTCGTCATTGTCGGCACCGACGGGAGCGGCCGGCCCGGTGGAATCCGCATCGGCTGGGTCGGCCCCCTCCGCCTCCTGCCCATCCTCTGGGACCGAGGCGTTCTGTGCGCTCTTTTCCTCGAGCCGTGCGCCGAGGGCGCGGGCAATCTCGCGGAAAGCGTTGCGTTCGGCCGAGGAGAGGGTCGATACAGGCTCAGGGGGCGCCTTCTCGGCCTCGTCCTGATTGCCTGGAACGCTCTCCGGTTCCGCGGATTTCGGGCCGGACAGGGCCTCCGCCACCCGATCGCGCAACTGGGCGAACCAGTTGTCGTCCTCGGGGGCTTTCGCGGCCGGCCCGTCCTCTTCGTCCGCGCGATCCGCGGCCGGTGGCTCTCCTCCCACCCGTTCGCGCATCTCGTTCATGCGCAACAGGCCGAATCCGCGAAATCCGATCAGTTCCCGGTCGGTGCCGAAAACCGGCATGCCTGCCCAATCCACCGGAACCTCCATGGCCTGATTGTCCATGGTCCAGTAGATCGTGCGGGCGCTCCATGTTTCGCCCCGCGCGAAGAGGCCTTCGATCTCCCCGTCCGGGTCGGAAACCATGGAGCGGGCCAGCTCCCGCCACGTCCTGCCGACGATATCCCCCGCCCTCGAACCGACGGCCGCGGCAAGCGCAGGCGAAACGGAAGTGAACCGCCCGTTCGCATCCGTCTGCCAGACGAAGCGGATGAAAGCGCGCGGCCTGTCCTCCGGCATGGCGACATCGTCCTGAGCCTCGTCCTCGAGCTGAGGCACAGGCGTCGCCCCGTCGGGCTCGGACGCACGCTCGAATCCCGCAGGAACGGGGCCGAGGAGCGCGGTCACGAGAACCTCGTCTCCATTGTCCAGCCTTGCCAGACGGCAGGCGCAGGGGATTGGCTGCCAGGGGCGGGAGGGGTTGAGCCGCAGCCGCTCCAGGCGGGCGCCCTCCCGGGGCGCGGCCCCGGCCGCCAGGGCCTTCAGGCGATCCCGGGCACGAAGGTCCGGCACGAGGCGGCCCGATGGGTCGGCGAAGGCCTCGCCCAGGCCTCTCGCAGGCGGGGAAGCCCAGAGGAGTTTCTCGACCGCCCTGTCCCAGACGAGCACGGGCGCCCCGGGCCTGGCCATGAGGCCCAGGTCCGGCTCGGCAGCAAGCCGCGCGATCAGCGCTTCGTACTGGTTGGGAGGCCCGTTCATGGAATCCCCGGTCACACCACCATGGAGTGATCTTATTGAAGAGGTTTTAGTCCAATGTTGGCAAGGAGGCATCAGGCCGGAGCCCTTGAATCCTTTTACTTTAAGGTAACCTTAATGGTCAGGTCTCAGGGCAGTTGATTTTGCACCGCACAATGTGATATTGCACTGCACAACGCCACTATTAACAGGAGCGACCGATGGCGACGAACCCGAACCAGAACTATGAGATCCCGGCTGAGATGCGCGATTTCGCCGAGAAGAGCGTCGAGCAGGCCCGCAAGGCCATCGATGGCTTCCTGAGCGCCGCACAGAAGACGGTCGATACCTTCGAAGGATCGGCCAACACGGTGCAGGCCAGCGCCAAGGACGCCACCCGCAAGACCTTCACATACGCCGAGCAGAACCTCGCGGCGGCCTTCGATCTCGCCCAGCGCATGGTGCGCGCCAAGGACATGCAGGAAGCCATGCAGATCCAGGCCGAGTTCGTCCGCACGCAGTTCGAGGCCATGCAGGCCCAGATGAAGGAATTCGGCTCGATCGCGCAATCCGCGATGAAGCAGCCCGGCTCGAAGAAGTAAGCCCCTTTTCTGACCTCCCGCCCGCGAGGATGTCCCGATGACGGAAACCAAGAAGACCAGGACCCGCAAGCCCGCGAGCGCTCCGAAGAGCGCGCCCAAGGCCGATCTCGTCGAGATGGCGGCAGCCCCTGCCGCCGAGGTGGTGGACGAGGCGGTGGAGATTGTCGAGGCCGCCGCCCCCGCGCCGGCTCCCGAACCCGCCGTCTCCGCCGCGACGACGGTCAAGGACAGCGAGCCCCTCGCCTTCTCCCTGAAGGATCAGGGCGAGGCGTTCCGGCAGGCCATGCGCGAGGCGGTCTCCGTCTCCGCCAAGGGCGCCCTCGAGGTGAACGACAAGATCATTCAGGCCCTTCAGATTCAGGGTCACGCGGCCCTCGACCTGTGGCGCACGGCCCTCGACACGTCCCGCCGGCCCGACGGCTTCACCGTCCAGACCGGCGCGGCGCGGGAAGCCTTCGAGGCCGCGTCCGCGCAGTGGAAGGACGTCGCCGAAACCACGGCGCGCTGGATGACGAGAAGCGTGGAGCCGCTGCAATCGGCCCTGCTGCGGCACCAAAGCTGAGCGTCCCTATCGGGGATTGCTCCGATGCGATAAGGCTTGGTCATGACTGGCCAAGCCTTTTTTCATTCGCCCTCCCCCATCCCGGCGGTGATCGCCGTGGTCGTCCGGGACGGAGAGGCGCTTCTGGTGCGCCGCGCCAATCCGCCGGACGAAGGCCTGTGGGGATTTCCCGGCGGCAAGATCGAGTTCGGCGAAACGGTCGCGGATGCGGCGATCCGGGAGCTCCGGGAAGAAACCGGAATCGCGGCAGAAGCGAGGGACGTGATCACCACCCTCGACATTCTCGTTCCCTCGGAGGATGGCAGCATCCGCCAGCATTACATTCTCATCGCCATGCGGTGCCGTTGGCTCTCCGGCGAACCCGTGGCCGGGGACGATGCCCTCGAGGCACGCTGGTTCCGCGTGAGCGATCTCGATATCGGGAGGCTCGCCATGAGCGCGGATGTGGATGTGATCGCGCGCCGGGCCGAGGCCATGAACGCAACGGCGGAGTGACGACCCGCCCTTTCTGCCTCGAAGATGCCTGCGCAAAGAAAAGCCCCGCCGTGGGGCAGGGCTGAAGTTCGGATGTCTCTGAACTTTGAGGCGTTCGACTCAAATGATGATGAATTCGGTCACGAATAATTCACCATAGCAACCCGCCAGACCAATCATGGTTGCTGAAACGTAAACGTTCATCATCCGTCAAGCATATCGCCAGCGGAAACAAGCAATCATATTGCAGAAGTACCTCTTCGGAGCTTATGACCCCCGCAACAGGCAATTTGTGCCTAGCGTCTTCGTCATCTGTAACGGAACAAGTGATGCGTACCTCTGCTTTCGCCCTTCTTGCTGCCTCGGCAGCCATCGTCATCGCCGCCTCGAACGCACAGGCAGCGGACCTTCCCTCGCGCTATTCCCCGGCGCCCGACTATAACGCCATGCCGACCTTCACCTGGACCGGATTCTATGCCGGCGCGAATCTCGGCTATGGCTGGAGCACCGGCGCCAGCCGTCACTATGACCCGCCTTTCGGCGTGACGGGCGGCGGCCGCAAGGGCGGCTTCATCGGCGGCGTGCAGGGCGGCTACATTTACCAACTCGGCATGGTCGTCCTCGGCGCCGAGACCGATCTGCAATACGCAGCCGTCGGCAACAAGGGCGCCTCCTACGGCAACACCTACTACCCGGGCGATTCCGACGGCTATTTCGGCACGATCCGCGCCCGCGCCGGCGTGGCCCTTGATCGCACTCTCGTGTTCGCCACAACGGGTTTCGCCTATGGCGACATCGGGGGCAACAAGGGTCTCGATGAGGTCCTGGGCGCCCACCGCGACAACAAGAACAACTGGGGCTGGACCCTGGGCGCCGGCGTCGAATACGCCGTGACCAACAACTTCGTCGCGAAGGTCGAGGGTCTTTATGTGAATCTCGACACCAAGGACAATTATGCTCTCGGCGACCGCGTCGACATCCGCCGCGACACGGAATTCGGAGTCCTTCGCGCCGGCTTGAACTACAAGTTCAATTGAACGCCCGAACCCTGAACGAGCCGACGGGGCCCGATGCCTGCATCGGGCCCCTTTTGCTGCCTGCGCCGGACATGTCAGGGGCTACGATGTTTCATAAAGCCATGACGGGTGCCGTCCCGCTGTTTTAAGGGTTGCCTTGCAGGGGAGCGCCAGCATAATCCAAGTTGGAAACAGCTCATTTCGTTCTGCGCTCGGCCGAACGACCATAACAAGAAATCTTGCAGCCGCAGCACCATGCGGCGATTGGAATTGTGAGTGCAGCTATGCGTTTCAGAGGCCTTTCATGGCTGCGCCAACGTCTTGACCGAAACAGGCAAACTTCCTCTCAGGATCGGCCGACACATTCCATCGATCTCCGCTACGCCCATGCCTTCGTCGAAAGCACGATGGACTGCGTGTTCTTTCTCGACCGCGACTGGCGCTTCACGTTCTTCAACTCCCGCGCCGCAACGGAGCTGAAGATGGGCTCCGACGCCCTCGGCACCTGCATCTGGAAGCGATTTCCGAGGACCGTCGGAACGATCTTTGAGAAAAACTACCGCCGCGCCATGGCGGAACGCCAGCCGCAAGTCTTCAAAGCCTATTTCGAGCCTCTCTCGGCCTGGTACGAGGTGCATGCCACGCCCGTGGGCGACCACCTCATGATCATCTTCCGCAATATCAGCGATCAGCATGCCGCAGCCGAGGCGCTGCGTTCCAGGGAGCAACAGCTCGCCACCGTCTTCAGCCAGACCCTGGTCGGGATCATGCACCGCGATCTGAACCGGCGCGTGCTGATGGTCAACCAGCGCTTTTGCGACATCGTCGGGCGCACGAGGGAAGAGCTCGATGGCCTGCCCGTCGAGGACTTCACCTACGAGGCGGATGTCCCGGCAAATCTAGAGCTGCTCCGCAAGCACATCCCGACGGGCGAGCCCTTCCAGATCGAGAAGCGCTATGTCCGGCCCGATGGATCGACCGTCTGGTGCGCCGTGACCGTGACGTTCGTCCGCGACGAGACGGGCAAGCCGATCTCGATGATCACGGTCGCCGAGGATATCGACGCGCGCAAGCGAGCCGAGGAGAAGGCACGCGAGAGCAAGGACCTGCTGCAGGTCGTCATCGACAGCATCCATGACCTGATCTTAGTGAAGGATCGCGACGGGCGCTTCGTCTTCGCAAATCATCAGCTCACGCAGGCCTGCGGACCGGTCGAGGGGGTCGTCGACCGGGAGGTCTTTCCGAATGATCCGACCGATCTTCATGCCCAGTCGGACCGCCAGGTGCTGACCTCGGGCGAGGCGACCACCATCGACGAGGTCATTCCCATCGGCGGGACGCCGCGCCGGTTCCAGACGGTGAAGGTGCCGTGGCGCCAGAATGGTGAGATCGTCGGCGTGATCGGCATTTCCCGCGACCTGACCGAACTGCTCCAGGCTGAAGCCGAACTTCTGGAGAGCAAGCGCCGTCTCGCGTCGCTGATCGATAACCTCCCGGATCTCGTCTACCAGTCCGAGATCACAGCCCCCTGGCTCTTCATGTTCATGAGCGAGCGCGTGGAGGCGCTGACCGGATATTCCTCCGCCGAGTTCATGGAGAGAAAGATCAGTTGGGGCGAGATCATCCATCCCGACGATCTCCAGATGGTGGAGGAAGCCGTTCTCGCCAGCATCCCGAAGCGGGAGGTGTTCAACGTCGTGTACCGGATCCGAACCCGGTCGGGCGAAACCCGCTGGATGGCCGATCGCGGGCGATGCATTGCCGACGCCTCAGGGGAACCCGCGTTTGTCGAGGGCATCATCAGCGATGTCACCGCACAGAAGCAGGCGGAAGAGAAGATCATCTGGGCCGCTCACCACGATCCCCTGACGCGGCTTCCCAACCGCGCGCTTTTCCAGGTTCGTCTCAGTGATGCCCTGGAGAGATCTGCGAAATCCCACCGCAGGGTCGGGCTCATCATCCTCGACGTGGATCACCTGAAAGAGATTAACGACACCCTCGGGCACGATGCGGGGGATGCCGTCTTGCAGGCGGTGGCCAACAGGCTCTGCGCCAGCGTCCGCCCCACCGATACGGTGGCTCGAAACGGCGGCGACGAGTTTGCCATCATCCTTCCGGAGATCGGCGACGAACACGAGGCCAGGGCGATCATCGCCCCCATCCTCGAGCAATTGCAGAGGCCCCTTCTCTATGCCGGGCGCATGCTCGACTGCCGTGCGAGCATCGGCGCGAGCCTTTGGCCGGATCATGCGCGGGAAGCGCCCGATCTGATCAAGCAGGCCGACATTGCGCTCTACACCGCCAAGACGACGGGCCGAGACAAGGTCGTCATCTTCGAGCCATCCATGCGAACCGAGGCGGAGCGGAAAGCCGAGATGCGCAGCAACGCACGAAGCGCCATCGACACGCACAGCATCGAGCCGTTCTATCAGCCCAAGGTGCATCTGAACTCCGGCGAGATCGCCGGTTTCGAGGCGCTTCTGAGATGGCGCAACACGCGCGCGGGCATCGAGCTTCCCGCGAGCATACAGGCGGCCTTCGACGATCCGCTGCTGGCCGTGGCCCTCAGCAAGCGCATGCACGACATGGTGTTCTACGACATGCGCCGCTGGCTGCAGGCCGGCGTCGCCTTCGGCCATGTGGCGATCAACGCCTCGGCCGCGGAGTTCCGCGACCTGAGCTTCGCCGACAGGATCCTGGAGCGGCTGCGCGCCTCCGACATTCCCAATCACTGCCTCGAAATCGAAGTGACGGAGACTGTCTTCCTCGGCCGCGGCGCGGAGACTGTCGACAGGGCGCTGCGCACGCTCAGCAGCGAAGGCGTCAAAATCGCTCTCGATGATTTCGGGACGGGCTACGCGTCGCTCTCGCACCTCAAGCAGTTTCCGGTCGACATCATCAAGATCGATCGCACGTTCGTGCACGATCTCGCCAGCAATCCCGATGATCCGGCAATTCTGCAGGCCGTGCTCAATCTCGGCAGAAGCCTCGGCATCACCACGGTCGCCGAGGGCGTCGAGACGGCGGTGCAGGCAAGCTTCCTGCGCGCCCAGGGCTGCGATCTCGGCCAGGGATTCCTCTTCGGCATGGCAAGCCCGAGCGACCGAATTCCCGCGTTGATCAAAACCTGGGACGCGAACCAGTTCGACTCTCCTGAACTGGACCTCTTTCCCAAGGATCGGAAGCTGCGCCGCTAGAACTTCGCGCGACCATCCGGGGCCGCTCACACGATGCCCTCACTCAAAAAGAAGCATCGGATTGGATTCCACACGTGGATTCCGCTTTTCCGGTCCGATGCTCTAGCGGCTTCTTGTGCCGCCCTTCCTGCGCAGGCGGGCGCCGCCGTCCTCGCTCTGCTTGAGGGCGAGCAGGCGCCGGGCCGCCGTTCCACCAGATTGGGCGGCATAGAGCCTGTCGTTGAGAACCTCGATCTGCCAGCGTTGATATTCGAGCAGAGCCTGCAATCCCCGGATATGGGCACGGAGTTCCAGGGCATCCTGTAAGGGGTCTGGTCCATCAGTTTTCATGGAACCACCCTTGGCTTTTCGGGGATGAATCATGGCTGAACGTGAAGTCTTCCGAGAAGGGGACCGGGATCCCCGCGCAATGGATTTGATCGTCAGGAATGATGCCGACCGGAACGGCGGTCCCGATGGGCCACGGCATGATGAAATGAAATGAACCGAACGCACACCATCGAAAGAACGGCCCGCCCTGCCTATGGACTCTTCGGGCGCCCTTCCGGCAATGAAACTATCTTACACGGACCGCCGCAGCACAAGGCTCATGATGCCGCACGGCGAAGCTTGGACGACCGCGGAGGAACCACGATTCATCCTTGGCGGTTTGAAGGGATATGATGACCTTTTGATGGAGCCGCCAATGCCGGAGCAACGCCACGAGGTGGAAGCGGAAAAGATCCTTGCGCAGATCGGTACATTGGGTGCGGCTGCGGCTTCGCTTCAGACGCGCCAGCTCATCGCACAGGCGCTTGAGACCGCGGAGAAGCGCGGCCGTGAAATGTCGGCGAGCGTGAAAGAATCGAGCGGATAACCCTTCCTTAAACAGCTCGGGCGTTTCTTCCTGCGACATCTGTAGCAGGAACGGCCCTCACCTCCGGCACGTTACCCTGATGTGTGATGCGACACAGCCGCGAGACCTCGGACGTGATGATCTTCCGAGCATGGGAGGACGGATCGATGCGACGTCTGGCGATAGCTTTCCTGCTCGGAATGACCGGGAGCCTCTCCGTCCATGCGGAAGACGTCAATACCCGCGTCGTCACGATGCCCTATTCCGAATGCCTCGCCATCATCGACGAGACGGCTGGCGAGATCGGGGAAGCACCGGTCAAGCTCGTAAATACCAACGATGAGACCAAAGTCCGCATCAACGCATCGGATGGCTTCGTGACAGTCTCCTGCGAGCGCTCCGGCAACAGGATGGTCCTGACCAAGAGCCCCGTTCCGGATGCCGCCGGCCTGACGGCGGCCCGATAAGGCGAACCGCTCCAGTCCACCGATCAGGACAAGCCTTGATCGATGAGCGCGGCTCCCAGTGCGCCGATGCCATACGCCACGCCCGCCGCCAGGGCCCCGATCAGCAGCATCTCCAGACCTGAGACGATCCAGCCGCGCTCCGTGAAAAAGGCTCGCCCCGCCCCCACGGCGAACAGCGTCGCAAGAGCCAGCATGGTGGCCACCGCAAATCGCGTGCCCTCGAACCAGGGCAGGAGATAGGCCAAGAGCGGGACGAGCCCCGCGAGGACGAATCCGAGAAACGTCGCCAGGCCATGGCTGGAGGCCGCGGCGAATGTCGGAATCGCATCGTTCTGCGCATCCGACCGCCGCGACAGAACATTGCTGGCGCCCATGGAGAAGCCGTCGGCGACGAGGTTGGCGAAACCCAGGATGAGGACCACCGTGGATGACAGGGCCGCGCCGGTCACGCCGGACATCACCGCCAAGGTCGTGATGATCCCGTCATTGGCGCCGAAGATGAGATCGGGAAGGTATTTGCGGATCAGGCCATAGAGCGGACCATGCGGCGCCGGTCCGGCGATACGAGGGTAGTTCTCATCGGACATGGCTGATCCTCGAATGGTCGATCCCTGTGATCGCAGGTTCAAAAACGCCGGGACCTCACGGCCCGAGGGACTACGATACCGCGGCGCCCAGGCTTGGCAGTAGCTTTTCCAGCGCATTTGGAGCAACAATCCCTGTCATGAGAGCCGCTCACAAGAGGGATGACGATGATGCAGACAATCATGGTTGCGACCGACCTCTCGACGAGATCGGATCGAGCCCTGCGCAGGGCCACTTTGCTTGCCCGTGGCACCTCCGCCCATCTCATCCTGGTTCACGTGATCGACGACGACCAGCCTTCGCCTCTGGTGGAGGTGAGCCAGCGCGAGACAGGCATTCTTCTCGCGCAACTGGCCCGTACCGTTCAGGATGTCGACGGCGTGCCCTGCGAAGCCAAGATCATGCTGGGAGAGCCGTTTCAGGGCATCTCCGACGCCGCAGAGGAGTTGAACGCGGATCTCCTCGTCATGGGGCCATATCGGCGCCAGGCGCTGCGGGAGGTCTTCATGGGCACGACCGTCGAGCGCACGATCCGGCGCTGCCGCCGGCCCATTCTCATGGCCAATGCCGTTCCCACTCCGCGATACCAGCGCATCCTGATTGCCACGGACTTCTCCGAAAGCTCGGCGCATGCGCTGCGAACGGCGCGGAATCTCGGCCTCCTGAATGGAGTGGAGGTGCTTCTGCTGCATGTGTTCGATGCACCCGCCCGAGGTGTCATGTTCGGGGCCGCGCTGCCGCAGAACCAGATCAAGGACTACATCGTCGAGGAAGAGCGGCGCGCGGGCCTCAAGATGGTGGAGTTCATCGGGCAAATTGGATTCAAGCCCCATCGGCACATCCTGAAGCTCGCCGATGAGCCCACGGGAACGATCATCAGGGATTGTGCCCGGTACGAGCGCGCGGATCTCATCGTCGTGGGAACGCGCGGACAATCGAGCCTTGAAACCATGATCATCGGCAGCGTTGCAGAGGGCGTTCTGAAAGGCTCCGAAGTCGACGTGCTTGCCGTTCCCCTTCCCGTCTCCGCAGGCCAGGAGGAACAGTCCTAACCGCCTTCGGGTGGCACGCTCGTTCCGGCTCGACAATCATGCCACGGCTCATGCGCGAGCCGTGCCAGTCCTGAGACCGACCAACCGAGGTGACGACGTCGTGTTCTCGCTGCTGAAGAACAACTTGTTGGACGCGCTGAAGACCGTGGCTCCGCTCGTCATCGTCGCAAGCCTGCTTCAGGTGGCGCTCGTGCAGGCGCCTGTGCTTCTGTTCATCCAGTTCCTCGCCGGGGTGGCGCTTGTCGCCCTCGGCATGACATTGCTGTTCGTCGGAATCGATCTCGGCGTCCTGCCCATGGGCCGCTTCATCGGCGCCGAACTGCCGAAGCACGGATCCATCGCGTTCATCCTGGCCGTGGCGTTCGTCATGGGCTTCGCGACCACCGTCGCCGAGCCCGACGTGCTGGTGCTGACGAGTCAGGTTGCCGGCATCTCGCAAAGCGGAGCCAGTCAGAATCTTCTTCTCTATCTGATTGCCGGCGGCGTCGGCGTGTTCACGGCGCTGGCCATGGCGCGAATTGTCTACGGCGCATCGATGCGTGTGTTGCTGACGATAGCACTCGGCCTCGTCATCCTGCTCTCCTTCATCGCACCCGCAGACATTGCACCCTTGGCGTATGATGCCGGGAGCGTCACCACCGGCGTCCTGACCACGCCCGTCGTGCTGGCATTGGCCGCGGGTCTGAGTTCCGTCCTTGCAGGACGGGATGCGATGTCCGATGGATTTGGTCTGCTGGGTTTTGCATCGATCGGACCGATCATCGTCATCATGATCATGGGACTGCTGCTATGACCATGGGCTTGCTGGAGGAGCTCAGAACGACGGCATGGAGCGTGGTGATGGCGGTTCTGCCGTTGGCGGCGCTGTTCGTGCTCTTTCAGATCTTCCTGCTCAAGCTGCCTCCTCTTGATGTCCGCAAGATCCTGACCGGGGCCTTGATCGCAGCGGTGGGACTGTTTCTGTTCCTTGCAGGCGTCGCCATCGGCTTCATGCCATTCGGAACGGCAATCGGCAAAGCGCTCGGCGGGCTCTCAGAGAAATGGGTGCTGCTGCCGGCGGGCCTGTTCCTTGGCTTCGTCACGACGTGGGGGGAGCCTGCGGTGCGGATCCTGGCCGATCAGGTCGACGATGCATCCAACGGCTCCATCCGCCGGTCCATCGTCCTCTACACCATCTGCATCGGCGTTTCCGTGATGGTGGGTCTCGGTTTTCTCAGGATCGGGTACGGGATCTCGCTGCTGCACCTGCTCGTCCCGGGCTATGCCCTCATCCTTGTCATCATGTGGTTCTGCGACAGCCGGTTCGTGATGATCGCCATCGATGCCGGCGGCGTGGCTACGGGGCCGCTCGCCAACACGTTTCTGCTCGCGCTCGCCCTGGGAACCTCGGCCGCGATGGGAAACCAGGACCCGCTCGTCCATGGCCTTGGCTTGGTCGCCTTGATCGCACTGGCGCCGATCTTGTCCCTTATGATCTTAGGCGTGCTTATCCGATGGAAAGAGTTCCGGAAGGAATCGCAAAATGTTTAGCTCGACCATGATTGTCACCATCGTCCGGAAAGGATGGGGAAACACGGCTCTGGAAGCGTCGGTCAAGGCAGGCGCCACGGGAGGCACGATCATTCCCGGACGGGGCGTAGGCGTCAACGAGAAGGACTCCATCTTCGGTATTCCGATCGAGCCCGAGAAAGAGATCCTGCTGACGCTCACCCATAGCAGCAAGGCGGAAGCGATCCTTCAGGCCATCACTGAAGCGGTTGACCTGAACACACGCGGCAACGGACTTGCCTTCGTCGTCCCCATCGAGAAGATCGTTGGCGTGCCGCATGCAACCGCCCAGGCGCCCACGGATGTCACCTGACAGAGGCCGGAGTCGGCCCTTCTGCACGATCGAGCAGAAAGGCTGCGGCCCGTCCTGCGCCATCATCCCTTCAGCTCCTCGAACCATCCGAGACGCCGCATCAGGAGCTTCTCGAATTCCAGGAGCACCATGAGACCGAATCCGATCGCAACGATCAGGATACCGTCGCCGAGACTGAGCGGGCGCGTCTCGAACAGGACCTGCATGAACGGCGCATAGGTGAAGAGCAATTGTGCGACGACCAGCGCGGCGACGGCCATGAGCACGGCGGGCGTGCCGAGGACGCCTTGCCAGGAGAAGGACGTCATATGGAGGTAGCGCACGTTGAAGAGATAGAAGATCTCACCGACGACGAACATGTTGACCACCATCGTGCGCGCCGTCTCGACATCGCGGCCGCTGGACAGGGCATGGAAGAAGACGCCCAGCGCCGCC